>PJTT01000230.1_pt1 | contig 77443 bp, 65 predicted proteins | sample 1512261 | NCBI WGS metagenome assembly PJTT01 (sample SAMN08177685, study PRJNA422409) | Soil metagenome, whole genome shotgun sequencing project. | isolation source: Soil (2) enriched on wood chips | place: USA: Madison | collected 2015-01-15 | reverse complement strand
TATTCTTCTCCGCCAAATGTATGCGGCAGCGGCGATATTCAATTGCGCTTAGGTACAGTGATGCCATTGGCAGCAGGTATTACTTACCAATGGAAGTCTTCGTCAACAGAAGACGGAACCTATGCAAATGTGGGCAGTCCACTATCTGCTTTGGCAGGCCCAACAACAACTGTTGTTGGTGTTGATGAAGATACCTATTTCAGATGCTATGTATTGTGCGAGGGTAACCCAATCCTGATTTCGGATGCGGTATTTGTACAATCGGTTAATCTTGAAGATGTGGAAATCTCTATGGAAGATGGACAGACATGCGGACCTGGCCCTGTAACTTTGAGTGGTAGTACTACTGATGGTTCTATTTTCTGGTACGAAAATCCGGAAGGTGGTTCTCCTATCGCTATGGGCGATGAATTTACAACGCCTTTGTTGACTGCAGATAAAACCTATTATGCTACTGGTGGTGCTTTCGGAGCAAGTGATGGAGTTGTTGGAACAGGAACAGGAACGAGCAATATGTATGACTTTGGCTTATTTGCGCCTTATGGAGGTGCCAAAGCAATGCAGTACATGTACACCAAGGCAGATTTGAATGAAGCTGGTATGACCATGGGAGGAGATATTGAAAGTGTTGCTTTTAATCTTGCCGCAGCCCCAACTGTTGATTTAACCGAATACACCATTAAAATCAAGACAGTAACTACAGGGCCTCCTATGAGCTGGCAGACATCTGGATGGACAACTGTATATGGTCCTGCTACCTTTAGCCCCTCAGAGACAGGATGGCAGGTGTTTCCTTTTAGTACGCCATTTGAATGGAACGGTCTGGATAATATAATAATACAGATATGCTTTAAAACACCTGATTTGGGCTCTGTTTATACTGGTGCTAGTGGAACCCACAAGTTTACCTCTAAGCCTGGTCAGGGACGCCATTATCCGTCCTGGTCAACAACATCAGATGCATGTTCTTCTTCATGGGGTGATACTTATTATAATAATGCGTTACCTAATGCACGGTTCTTTATCCCTGGTTGCGAAACAGAACGCGTTCCGGTAACGGCTTATGTGCGTCCGGTGCCTGCGCCTGTAAACATTGGTGCTGATGAAACAGTTTGTAAAGATCCTGATGGTAGCCGCACATTAGATGTAGGTACATTACCAGAAACTTATACAAGATTGTGGAATACAGAGGAAACAACACAGACAATCAGAATTACTGAAAGTGGTACTTACAGCATCATCGTAGCTAATGAGTTTGGTTGCGAAGTTTATGATACAGTAGTTAAAACGCTGCTGGAGATTCCGATTGTTGATCTTGGTGAGGACATGACTGTATGTGAAGGTGGATTTGTAACATTGGATGCAGGTGACGATGGCGCCTACTACATGTGGAATACCGGTGCGACAACAAATACTTACGAAGCATATTCAGAAGGTACTTACAATGTATTAGTAGAAAATAGTGCTGGTTGTATCTCGCTGGACACGATTACGCTTGTCTTCGAAGGTCACATGCCGGGTATTGGTTCTATCATTACCACTAATGTGGGCTCTCATACTTTCAATTTCGAACCAATCTTGGTTAATGAATATGTAACGCGTTACGAGTGGGATTTCGGAGATAGCAGTGCTATTAGTGAGTCAGAAAATCCAACACATACTTATGCTGAACCAGGTAGCTATACTGTTACCCTTACGGTATACAGTAGTTGTGGAGAAATGACTTACACCACTACTACTCATATTCTTGGAGTAAACGATGCAAACATTGATGACAAATCAGTTAACCTCTATCCTAATCCTGCTAAAGATATAGCGGTGATTGAGAGCAAAGGCAACCTGAAAATGAAAACAGTAACTGTTACCAACGTATTGGGTCAGGTAATGTATCAGGGAGAAGCAACTGCTGCCAACAAGCACCAGTTAGAACTTTCGGCATACGCATCAGGACTTTATACAGTTAGAATAGAAACGGACAAAGGTTTCATTGTAAGGAAGTTTGAGATTATAAAATAGTCGATTTATTTTTATCGGAAGGGGCAGGCTGAAAAGCTTGCCCCTTTTGGTTTTGTATAATATTTAACACGAATGGCCAAGGTAATCACAACAGAAAGTACCCAACGAGGGAGGCCAGGGAGTAGTCTGTTGAAAGGTTAGTGCTAATATTGCATCCTAAAAATTGATAAAAAATTACCTTTTATGAAACCCATGTCTATTAAAAAGCAAATGCTAAAAGCGGCAGCGACCTTGTTGCTCGGTCTGGCATTTGCTTTACCGACCCATGCCCAACTTGCCGTGCAGGTAGGTACCGGCACAGATGAAACCCAGGAGATGCCATTGAATACGTGCATGGGTTTCAACTATTCGCAGTTTATTTATACAGTTGAGCAGTTGACGGATGCGGGTATTCCTGCCGGTGCGGCTACTATTTCCAGCATCCGTTTTAATATCACGGAGTATCCTGGAGAAATAGATAACTGGAACGAGTGGAAAGTCTATATGAGCAATACTACCGAAACTGAGTTTACTACCGATTTTGGCTGGATTGACCCCGCATCATTTACCGAGGTTTTTGATGGTATCATTACCGCATCAGGAGAAGGTTGGTTTGAAATTACACTCACTACGCCATTTGAGTGGAATGGTACGGATAACCTTGCTCTGGCAGTCTCAGAAAATGTAGAAAACTGGAATTGCACAGCAATATTCCAGATGACCGAGGTAGATGATAATCAATCGATGAATTTCAACCGCGATGACTTGGAAATAGACCCTATGAACCCAACTGACGGAGATCCTGGAGACTGCGACCGCATGTCATTGATTCCTAACATAAAATTCATTGTAACACCTACGGCTGCCTGTGCAGGTACAGTTACAGCAGGTACGGTTAGTGGTCCGGAGTCTATTTGTGCTGGCATACCATTTGGTGTAATTACGGAAGGTTCTACTTTGGGCGATGGAATTACTGCACAATGGCAGTCTGCTCCGGCAGCAACAGGCCCATGGACAAATATAGCAGGTGCTGCTACTACTGAGGTTTACATGACTGGCGGTATTGCTGCGCCTACATTCTTCCGCTATTATTTGAGCTGTGCGACCGATGCAGCAAGCGATACTTCTGATGCGATTGAAGTAGGTGTGAATCCTGGTTCAGAGTGTTATTGCACGCCTACTCCTGAATGGGGTTGCGGGCCTATAATAGACGATTTTGTAACTACCGGCGGTGTAGATAATATCAGTAATCTGGGAACCGGTTGCGAAGATGATGGCTATTCTGATTACACCGATCAATTTATCACAGCTTATCAGGGTACTATTTTCAATTTCGAATTGACAACCGATCCTTTTGGCTGGAATGGTATGATAAAAATTTGGGTAGACTGGAATCAGGACGGCATTTTTGATGAATCAGAAAATGTCTATACTTCAGCCGATTGGATAGATGCGGGTGAGACAGTGACGGGTTCTTATGAAATACCATTGTCTGCGGTTGTAGGTGACACACGTATGCGCGTGCGTATTTTGTCGAGCGATGATTTTGATGCTTGTGGATTTACCGAGAATAGCGGAGAGTCAGAAGACTATAAATTTACCGTAGTTCTGGCCGATCCTTGTGATGAAGTTGCATTTAGCGACGTTACAGTTGATGGTCCTGAATCTATTTGTGCAATGCATGGCTTTACGGTGGTTTCCGACGGAACGCCGGTAGCGAGCGGTATTACACGCATTTGGCAGTCGCGCACACCAGCTGGTACGGGCGCGTGGACAGATATAGCCGGAGCTGAAAGCCTTAATTATGTGGCAGCCGGTATCTCTGATGCTACCGACTACCGCTATATTATCACTTGCGAGTCATCTGGTGATACAGATACTTCCAATGTGCTAACGGTAAATATCAATCCTCCTACTGAATGCTATTGCGAGCCTGAGTATGGAAATGGTTGTGAATTTGGTGTTGCGATTTCTCATTTTATTTTAGAGTCGATTGATAATAATACAGAGGGTGAATGTAGCATGGATCCTTTGGGTCTGAGTAATTATCAGGAAATGAGTGCCGACCTGATGCAAGGTGTGCCTTATATAGCGCAGGTTGCAGCATCGGGCGAAACTCAGGTGGGCTATGCATTCTGGATAGACTATAATGATGATGGCTTCTTTGATGATGCAACCGAACGTGCGGCTACTGTAATGTCTGTACCTTGGGAAACATCAGGCGACTTGTATAGTGTAGAAATGTCGATTCCTGCAGATGCGCCATTGGGCGAGCACCGCCTGCGCGTGAGAATGGGCGCATGGGAAGATGGCTATTTTATCGATCCTTGTGCATTTATATGGGATGGTGAAGCAGAAGATTATTCTGTAAACATTATTCCAAAACCAAGCTGTGCAGATATTACTTTGCCTGCGACTGCAGTTGCAGAAATACTGCCTGCTCAACGTTGCGGTCCTGGTAACGTATTGTTGAATCTTACAGAAACGATGCCTATTTCATCTGGTCTTACTTACCAATGGCGCAAATCGGCAACTGCAGGTGGAACATACGCTGCGATAGGCACGCCAACAGACAACCCTATCCTGATAAATGCCATTACGACAACTACTTTCTTCAAATGCGAAATCTATTGTGAAGGTGAGCTGGCTATAACAACGGCGGCTGTAGAAGTGCCTGTGATTACACCGGTGCTTGAAGAAGCGAATGACGGTGCTAATTGTGGACCTGGTACTGTAGTGCTTTCAGCCGAAAGTAATGATGGTGCCCTGGTTCGTTGGTATACAACACCTGCAGGCGGAATGCCTGTTGCAGAAGGCAATGATTTTACTACACCTGTATTGGGTGCAACTACACCTTACTATGTGGTGGCAGCCGGTGGCGCTGGTCCTGCTGTAGACACGTTGGTTGTGGGAACGTCGATGATTTCTTCATGGGAGCCTGTAAGCCCTTATAACCATGATGGTGGCGGCTTTAAGCATCAGTATCTTGTGAAAGGCAGTGAGTTGACAGCTATGGGTATTCAGCCTGGAGATATTACTTCCTTAGCCTTTGTAGTATCAGGCAGCAGTGGTACAGAGTATAATGGTTTTAGTATAAAAATGGCGCCAACTACAGTAAATTCAATGCCTACAGCTTTTGTAGCAGGTACATTTACCGACGTATTTGACGCAGCATCTGTAACAACAACAAGTGGCGCTAATAACTACATTTTTGATACTCCGTTCGAATGGGATGGTTTGTCAAACGTGATTGTACAGGTATGCTGGAGCAATGGAGATTGGGGTACAACAACCAATGTACGTTACCACAACACTACATTCCCATCACATTTCTACGGATCTTCTGATGAAGCAACTCCTGAGGAGGTGTGTACAGCGCCTGAAAACGAAGGTGGTATTCAGTTTCAGAGACCTAATATGATTTTTAGTTCGTTTAGCGGTTGTGAAACACCACGTACTGAAGTACTGGCTATTATCAACCCGGTACCGACACAGCCTTTCGTAGCAACGGATACAACAGCTTGCGGTGATCAGGAGCAATCTATTACGTTGAACGCTGCAAACCCTGGTAGCGAGTATTTATGGAGTAGCGGTGCAACTACGCAAACATTAAAAGTAATTGCTTCAGGTACTTACTCTGTAACGGTTACCAACGAATTTGATTGCAGTATTACAGACGCTATCAATGTGAATTTGCTGCCTAAGCCAATTGTGAATCTGGGTAAGGATACTACATTCTGCGCCGGTGGTACATTGGTATTGAATGCTGGAAATCCCGGTGCCGGATATTATTGGAGCGATGGTAGTGATGAGCAAACATTGACGGTGGATGCAGCAGGTACGTACCGCGTTATTGTTGAAAATAGCTCTGGTTGCATCACCGGAGATACCATCAATGTTACAATAGCAGGCATCATACCTACTATCGATGGTATCATAGTAGATAATCTGAGTGAAAATACCTTTAGTTTCGATCCTCTGAATCCTGAAAACGTTGGTACATATACCTGGGATTTTGGCGACGGCTCGCCTGTAAGTAATGCAGAGGCGCCAACGCACGAATACGGAACAAGCGGCACTTACACAGTTACGCTTACTTTGGAAAGCGAGTGCGGTACATTCGTGCACACTACTACTATCAGTATTCTGGGCGTAAATAATCCGGATATAGACAACAACATTTTGAGCCTATATCCAAACCCTGCGCGCGAAACAGCAACTATAGAAAATAAAGGCAATATCAAGCTACAGGAAGTTACCGTACTGAATATTCTCGGTCAGGTAATGTATAGCGAGAAAGCAACCAACAACGAGAAACATCAGTTAGACCTTTCAAAATATGCATCAGGTGTATATACTGTTAGAATCCTTACTGATAAAGGCTTTGTGGTACGAAAATTTGAAATTGTAAAATAGCACCGGCACATAATAGCTGATTGCTTGAATGTAAAATCCGCCGCTCATTTTTTGAGCGGCGGATTTTTTCGTTGTATTTGTTGGTTCTTTTACCGCAGATGTATCAACCACAGATTTCATCTGCGGCTATTCACATTGAAGCCCTCCGCGCTTCTGTATTGTGTGGTTGTAACGGTGGATTTTTCTACCGCAGATTTCATCTGCGGCTATTTACATTGAAGCCCTTCAGGCTTCGGTATTGCGCGGTTGTAACGGTTGGTTTTTCTACCGCATATTTCATCTGGGGATATTCATGTTGAAGCCCTCCGGGCTTCTGTATTGTGTGGTTGTAACGGTTGGTTTTTTTACCGCAGATTTCATCTGCAGCTATTCATGTTGAAGCCCGAAGGGCTTCTTCGCCCCACACATCTCTGCTCTTGATTCTTGGCTCTTGATTCTTGATTCTCAATTTCAATCAAACATCCCTCAATTCTTTCCCTGTCAGTGCTATAAATACATCTTCAAGGTTGGCATCTTTTACTTTTTTCTTTCGCTCGAAACCCGCTGCCAGCAAGTTGTCTATTAATTGATCAGGTGTGGCGAGTTCAATTATTTTGCCACTGTCTATAATAGCAACACGATCGCACAGCTCTTCTGCTTCATCCATATAGTGCGTTGTGATAACGACAGTGGTTCCGCCATCGCGCAATTGCTTTATCAGCTCCCAAAGGTTGCGACGAGCTTGCGGATCGAGTCCTGTAGTAGGCTCGTCGAGAAAAATGATTTTAGGCTTATTGATAATAGTCGTTGCTATAGAGAAACGCTGCTTTTGTCCGCCCGATAATTCTTTAAATTTTGCTTTCGCTTTATCAGTAAGATTTACGCTCGCCAGCAATTCCATTGGGTTAACATCTGCATTATACAATCCGGCAAATAAATCAATCAGTTCTTTCAGATTCAGGTTATGATAAAAGCCGGCAGCTTGTAACTGTACACCAATAACTTTTTTAATTTCCTGCGGTTGCTCATCCAGATTTTTGCCATCTACAATTACAGTGCCGGAAGTCTTGCTGCGCAAGGTTTCTATAATTTCAAGCGTTGTAGTTTTTCCTGCACCATTTGGTCCCAACAGACCAAAAATTTCACCCGCTTCTACCTCAAAAGATAGCCCGTTTACAGCAGTGAAATCACCGTATTTTTTTACAAGATTAGTAACCGAAATTATAGGCATGGTACGCATGTTATTTTGTAGAACAGCAAAGGTACGGTACAAATATCAACAGGATAAAATCTGCTTTTGCCAAAGAAAAAAAATTCAAAAAAATCTTTCAAATAATTTTTTATTACGAAAGTTGTCGTATGTTTGCTACGAATTAATTCGTAATTGAAATGACTAAAGGTGCTCAACACAAACCAACGGAAAGCGAACTGGAGATATTAAACATACTGTGGGATAGAGGTAGCGCGACTGTGCGCGAAGTACATGAAATACTGGAGCAGCATAAATCCTCGGGCTATACCACTACGCTCAAACTCATGCAGATTATGCTGGAGAAAGGTATGCTAAGCCGCGAGCCACAAGGCAAGCTACATATTTACAAGGCTATTATCAAGCGCCAAAAAGCGCAGGAACAATTAGTGCGCAAGATGATTGATACCATGTTCAGTGGCTCGGCAAGCCAACTAGTTATGCAGGCTCTTGGGCAGCATAAAGCTTCAACAGAAGAGCTGGATGAGATCAGAAAATACCTGGCCGATCTCGATAAAAAGAGCAAGAAATAAATTTCCCTCAGCACCGTTTTTCTAAATATGAAAATGTCATTTTATGAGCATTGATGTTATTTTAAATAGCCCGGTAGTACAGGCCTTGGGGCTTGCGTTGTTCCACTCAATGTGGCAGGCTGTTGTGGTATTTTGCCTGATACAGATTCTGCTCTTTTGGGTGAAGCAACCAGCGAATAGATACCGTATTCAGTACGGCGGATTGACCATCATATTTATAGCCTTTTTACTAACCTTTTTCGAGCAGTTGTCAGTCGCTGATACTTCAATAAATATGCTTGCGGCTGCTCCTGTTGCTGATGGTAATTTAGGCTTGCAATCGCACTTTCCGCAAGCATCTTCATCCTGGTGGCAACCCTTGGTATCCATGCATCACAGCCCTATATTTTTACGCGCGTTGCCATTTATTACTATTGGTTATGGCTTGGGTATTTTGCTGCTTACTTTCCGCACTATGCTGTCGTTTGACCGGATATTGAAACTGCGCAAAAAACTGCTCCCAGCATCGGCATCGCTTCAGCACGAGGTATTTCATTTGCGCAATCTTTTGCGTATAAAAAAACAGGTAGGTGTTTATCTATCTCATACGATTAATGTGCCGGTTATGCTGGGCTATTTAAAGCCCATAATAGTGCTGCCTGTAGCACTAATCAACCAATTGGATAAGCAACAGGTTGAGGCTATTTTATTACACGAGTTAGCGCACATTCGCCGGCGGGACTATTTGTTCAATGTGCTCCAGATAGTCATGGAAACGCTCCTCTTTTTCAATCCCATTGTTTGGTGGTTGTCGGCTGCCATTCGTAAAGAGCGCGAACTCGCTTGCGACGACTATGCATTGAAATATATAGGGACTCCACTCAAGTATGCACAAGCTTTATTTGCACTAGAGGAAGCCCGCATACACAATCTGGTAGCGGCTATGGCGGCAACAGGCAACAGCAAAAAGCATCTTTTATTTAACCGTATAAAAAGAATAACAGACATGAAAAACAACACCCGTAAAAATTCACAGGGAATAGCTGTTGCATTAACGGCTTTAATGATTACAGTAGCTATGGTTGGCTTTTTTGTAGCCGGTGCACAAGATGTACCGAAAGATAAGAAAGAGCAGGAATCAAAAACAACCAGCTATCGCAAATCGACCGTAATTGTAAAAGATGAAGATGGCAAGATCCATAAGTATGAAGACGAAAGTAGCAGCGATGAAGATGCTACACAGGCTGTGGAGGAGGCTATGAAAGCAGCACAGACTGCACTTGCTGAAATAGACGAAGATCAGATTGAAAGCTATACGAAAGCAGCTATCGATGCGTTTAATTCTGAAGAAATTAAAGCAGCTATGAGCGAAGTTGGTAAACAAATGGCGAAAGTCGACTGGAACGAAGTCAGCAAGTCAATTGAAGAGGGGATGGGTGCAGTAAATGAGATTGATTGGGATGAAATAGGCAAGGACATTGATAAGGAGCTTAAATCGATAAAAGATATAGGCCTTGATAATGAAGAAGTACGCAAGGCTATGAAAGAAGCACGTAGCGCCATTGAGGAGGCGCGAAAAGCCTCCAGCAAGGCAATGCTGGATTCTAAGGAAGCTGCTAAACATTTAAGCGCAGCTAAGGCGCAGCGCGATGACGCGGTAATTGCAATGATACGCAGCAAGGAATGGAAAAGAATTGCAAAAGATGACTATCAAAATGCAGCAGTTGAACGTTATCATGCTTCAAAAGAGCGCAGGCGTTTCTCAAAAGAACACGAAGCATCAATACTAAATGCAGCGGAAAGTGGAAAGGACGACATGAACCAGTTTTTGGCGGAACTCAAAGCCAGGAATCTCGTAGAGGACATAGATAATGTGAAAGTAAAAATGACTAATGATGCACTGTATCTCAACGGCAAAAAGCAAAGCCAGGCTACATTTGATGCAATGAAAAAGTATGCGCCTCAAGGAGAATCTTCCACGCTCACTATTAAGCGTTCAACTAAAAGCAGCTAATCAGCATTGCTGATGATCAAAATTAAAATAGCCCGCCGGAATCAATACCGGCGGGCTATTTCGTTACTATAATTTGATTGAGCAACTATTTCATCTCAAACGTTTCGATAAACTTAGTCGTGAAGTTTCCGTTGCGGAAATCCTCGTTGCGCATCAGTTGCTGATGGAAAGGAATAGTCGTTTTTACGCCCTCGATTACATACTCGCTTAATGCGCGCTCCATCGTACTAATCGCCTCTTCACGGGTTTGCGCAACGGCTATAATTTTAGCAATCATAGAGTCGTAAAAAGGAGGGATAGTATAGCCCGCATAGATATGGCTATCTACACGCACGCCGTGTCCGCCTGGTGTATGCAATACAGTAATGGTACCCGGGCTCGGACGGAAGTCGTTGTATGGGTCTTCTGCATTGATACGGCATTCGATGGCATGCATCGTTGGTTCGTAGTTTTTACCACTGATTGGAATACCTGCTGCAATTTTGATTTGCTCTTTTACAAGGTCAAAGCTGATTACTTCTTCGGTTACACCATGCTCCACCTGAATGCGTGTATTCATTTCCATGAAGTAGAAGTTGCGGTGCTTATCTACCAGAAACTCAACCGTACCTACGCTTTCATAATTAATAGCGGCTGCAGCTTTAATAGCCGCTTCGCCCATTTTCTGGCGCAACTCGGGCGTCATAAATGGAGATGGCGACTCTTCAACCAGCTTTTGATGGCGACGCTGAATAGAGCAGTCGCGCTCGCTAAGATGGCAAACAGTACCGTATTGGTCGCCTGCAATTTGTATTTCTATATGGCGCGGTTCTTCAACAAACTTCTCCATATAGATGCCGTCGTTCTTGAAAGAGGCACCTGCTTCTGCTTTCGCAGTATCGTAGGCTTTTTCTATTTCTTCTTCAGCCCAAACTACACGCATCCCTTTACCACCGCCACCTGCAGTAGCTTTCAGTATTACAGGATAGCCCATTTCGCCTGCCAGTTGTTTGGCTTCATCAACGCTTTGCAGCAATCCCTCAGAACCAGGAATTACAGGCACGTTGGCCGCAATCATCGTTTCTTTAGCAGTCATTTTATCGCCCATGCGGCGTATCATTTCCGGCGTGGGACCGATGAATTTGATATTGTATTTAGCACATATTTCGGCAAAGCCGGCATTCTCTGCCAAAAAGCCGTAGCCTGGATGTATAGCATCTGCATTGGTAATTTCTGCAGCCGCCATAATACTCGGGATGTTGAGATAAGAGGCAGAGCTTTGCGCTTTACCTATACATACAGCCTCATCTGCAAAGCGCACGTGCAAGCTATCTTTATCGGCGGTAGAGTATACAGCAACCGTACGAATACCCATTTCACGGCAGGTGCGGATGATGCGTAACGCTATCTCTCCACGATTGGCAATCAGTATTTTTTTAAACATGTATTTTATGTGAAAATTTGAAAATAGGCTATTTCGCTAATCCACAAATCAGCGAAGCAGCTAATTAAGCAGGCTCTACCAGGAACAAAGGTTGGTCGTACTCTACGGGTGTAGCGTCATCTACCAATACTTTTACTATTCTTCCGCTTACTTCACTTTCAATTTCGTTAAACAGTTTCATCGCTTCTACGATGCACACTACTTTACCTGGGGCTATTTCATCACCCACACCTACAAATGCTGGCTTATCCGGACCGGCGCTGCGGTAGAAAGTACCAATCATAGGCGACTTAACAGTAATCGTGTTGCTTGCAGCAGGTGCAGTAGCTTCGGCTTGCGGTGCAGCAGGTTGTGCAGCAGCAGCAGGCGCAGCTTGTGGAGCAGCTATTTGAGTTGGTGCGGCAGACATTACCGGTTGTGGCATTGCTACATACTGCATTTCTGTATTAGCTTGCTTGATGGTAATTTCAAAATCACCCTCTTTAATAGACAGTTCGCTGATGTTAGATTTGTTGACTGCTTTCAGCAACTCCTGTATTTGTTTGAATTCCATAATATTTTTAATTTTTAATTTTTATGCTGGTACGCTTAATAAAATATTGATGCTTTTCAAGTTGATTTAAGGGTCTATCGACTATTCTTTCACACGCTCTACATACTCGCCGGTAGCAGTGTTTATTTTAATCAATTCATCTGTATCCACGAATAGAGGAACGTTAACAGTCGCACCTGTTTCAAGAGTAGCTTGCTTCAATGTACGGGTAGCAGTATCGCCACGCAGGCCTGGCTCTGTATAGGTTACACGCAGGTTTACACTTGCCGGCAACTCCACGCTCATAGGCAATTCGGTTTCTGTATTTACCAATACAAAACAATCCTGACCATCTTTGTAAAGACCCGGACGATCCACCAGATTTTCAGAAACTACTATTTGCTCAAACGTATCGTTATCCATTAGGTTAAAGCCGCTGTCGTCTTTGTAAAGAAACTGATAGTTGCGACGCTCCACACGCACAGGATAAAGGGTATCGCCCGAGTTCCAGGTATGCTCAATCGTACGGTTGTTGTCTACCCCTTTCAGTTTAGCCCAAACTTTTGCAGCCGAACGAGCAGTTTTGTTTTGACCAAATTCTACTACACTGTAAAGAGAATTGTCAAGTTTTAAAATCATTCCGTTGCGAATGTCTCCTGTATTTGCCATTGTAAATGTTTTTTACCACCATCCTGTTTTAAGGAGTGTTGACGGTATGTTGTGTGTATTATTTTGTAATTTATTGAATAATCAGGCTGCAAAAGTAAATATTTAACCGTTTTGGCGAAATTTAAGCTTGTTTTTTTCTCAAATCGGCAAATAAATCAACCTTTTAGCGGTAGATTTTCCTATTTATCTATTATTGAGTTTAAATATTTTGAGCCCTTTGATTGAATTATTGGACAGTTCCGGTAAATCTTCCCCCGCCAATCCTTTTAACTGAAAGTCACTATCTGCTGTTTCATAAAAATAGAAATAATAATCAACATTATAGCGGCGTGCATCTTGCAGTATCTCTTTGGTCGTCCATTTATTCTCTCCATAACAATAAATAGGGCATTGCGAGAAATAGGCAACACGCAATATATATTGACCCATATCGCCATCCATGGCATAGTTTGTTGCGAAGCTACCTTTTACATTTAATCCTTTTATTTGTTCGGCTACTGCATATTCTTCTTTACCAGTATTGACCATCGTGCGGGCATCGGTAACAATCCAGGGGATATAGGAGAAAAAGAAAACTGCTATAAAAATCTGACGGATTCTTTGAGAAAAATAAGGCCACAACATGCGCTCTGCCAGCACCATGCCCAATATCATGGATAGCGGAATGGTGATCCATAAATAGCGGGCATTGTCGAATGTCATAATCCAGAATGCGCAAGGATAGATAAGAAAAACAGCCGCAATTATTTTGACAGGTAATGAACATATAGGCTCCTGCATTCTTTTTCTAAACAAAGCAACAATACTCAGCAGCCATATCACAAAATAGAATGGCGAAATAATATTGCAACATTTTACCCAATCAATCACATTGAAGCCTATTCTTAAAAGGAACCGCGCAAATAATTTGGGGCTATCCCAAAAGTGTGCAAAATGCCCTTGGATAACATAAGGGTCTTCAAAAGAGTAGAGAGATGTTTTGTGAGGCGGCGGCCACAGTACGGTTACATCTGCCCGGTGCTCTGGTCGGCCTACCAGCCACCAGCTCAGGTTAAGTTTGCCTGCGGTAGAGGTTGTCCATATCTGGTATTTTTCATGCAAAATATATAACCAGGGAAATGCTATTGCCAGCATCGTTACCACCACCACTGCATTAATACTTACCCATTTTTTCAGGGTAAATTCTGATTGATGTTTTAGCTTGATAAATAGCACAGCCGCTGTCATCAACGGAAAAAAATAGAAAGAATAAGCTTTGCTGAAATAGGCTAAAGCCGCTATAACACCCATCGTCAACCACCAAAGGGGCTTTTTATTGAATTGTTCTTTGAGCAGTACATGAATGCCAAGGAGAATAAAAAAATATTGCCAGATATCGGTAAAAGCCTGCTTATAGGTAGCATATACCCAAAAAATCATGCAGGCAATGGTAAAACCCCAACGCTCTAATTTCTGCGTACGGAACTTAAAAAACAAAGACTGACTAACTATAAGCGTAGCTGCTGCTGCCAGAGAATTGACTATAATTGCTGCCGAGAATAGCGGCAGATTGGTAACCTTGACCAATAGTACCGTGAGCCAGCATCCCATTGGGCTCCAAAAAGCATTGACGGCATCTTCATAATTTCCCGCAAGGTAATTTTTGATGATGTTGAAATAGCTGGTCGCATCAGGGTCGACATAATACTGGAAAAACCGAAAGCCAAAATAGGTCGATAACCACAAAAGAGCAATACCAATTATATAGTAAAGGGCGGTATTTTCGCGCTTGCTGCCGGCGGTAAGGTTATCCATAAATGAAAATAGTATGAGTTGAAAGCCGCAAAGGCCGGAGGCGAAAATAAAAACAAGTAATAACTTGTGGAAATTTAATAATCCTGCGTCATCCAGACATTAACCGAAATACAAACTTGGCTGCCCCACACCTAAATATGACCGACGACGAGTTGCTGTCTTTGTACTACAAAGAGGGCAATAACGATTGGCTGGGCATATTGCTCGAGCGCTATACGATGCTGCTATTTGGGGTGTGTATGAAGTATATCAAAGACGAAGACCAAGCCAAAGACATTGTACAGCAGGTTTTTCTAAAAGCACTATCTGAAGCTACCCGCTACAAAATAGATAATATGGGCGGCTGGCTGTACCGCGTCGCCAAAAATCAATGCCTTACATTGCTGCGCGATAAAAAGGTATTTACAGGCGATGAGCCATTGGCCTATATACCGCAACCCGAGGAAACACCCTTACATTTGCATTGGCAGCAAGTAAAAGATACCGAGCGGCTGCAAAGCGCATTGGCAACATTAAAGGAAGAACAGCGTATTGCATTGGTGCTTTTTTATCTGGAAGAGAAAAGCTACGCTCAGATATCGGAGCAAACAACCTGGCCGGTTAATCAGGTAAAGAGCTATATTCAAAACGGGAAACGTAACCTTAAAATAAAACTGGAAGAGCAGGAAAGCTAATTACATTATCAAGCAAATTACAACGTGAGTAATAAAAATCATCATTCATCAGGCGAGCGCGATACGCAACTGACCGAGCAGCAACTGCTCGATTACCTGCGTGGCGAATTGCCCCCCGACCAGCAGCATGCGATTGAAGCCGTGTTGCAGGAAGATGATTTTTTGAACGATGCCGTCGAGGGATTGCAGGAGGTAAAAAGCAAAGAGGCTATTACGCAAATTACAGCACAGCTCAATTTACAATTGCGCCGCCAGATACGTGATAAAAAAGAAGCGCGTAGGGTAAAACGACGCTTTAAACCCGATAGCCAAACCTGGGTATACATTATTATCCTATTATTACTTGTGGTACTGGCATTCGCCGTTATCAAAAACATCCGGTAATTTACAGCCGCAGCGCTTTCGCGGCTATTTCATCCTGATTTACCGCCGGTTACATCATTTCTTATTATAAATTATTTTGCTAACTTTGCGCCTTATTTTTAGATTAGGGAGTACTATACATGGCGCAGAAATATCAGGAATACAAGCAATTAAATATGCCTGCCATCGAGCAGGAATGGTTGCATACCTGGAAGGAAAATCAGTCTTTTCAAAAAAGCGTTTCCTTAAGGGATGGCAAAAGGCCTTTCGTTTTTTACGAAGGACCGCCAAGTGCAAATGGTATGCCGGGTATTCATCACGTAATTTCCCGCACGCTAAAGGATTTGGTATGCCGTTACAAAACCATGCAGGGTTTTCAGGTAAAGCGTAAAGCTGGCTGGGATACACATGGCTTGCCGGTAGAACTAGGTGTAGAGAAAGAGCTGGGTATTACTAAAGAAGATATAGGGAAGAAAATATCGGTTGAAGACTATAATGCCAAATGCCGTGAAGTGGTGATGCGCTTCAAAGACAAATGGGACAGCCTTACCGAAAAAATGGGCTATTGGGTAGACCTCGATAATCCTTACATCACATTTGACAATAATTATATAGAGTCGCTCTGGTGGGCACTTTCAGAATTATATAAAAAAGACCTGCTGTACAAAAGTGTAAGCATACAGCCTTACTCTCCGGCTGCAGGTACAGGTTTAAGTTCGCACGAACTGAACCAACCGGGCACTTACAAAGATGTAAAAGATACTACCTGTGTGGCTATGTTTAAAGCTATACAGACAGATACTTTTAAAGTGCAGTCTTCGGGCGAGCTATTCTTTATGGCATGGACTACCACGCCTTGGACTTTGCCGTCCAATGCGGGCTTGACAGTTGGGCCTAATATAGAATACGTTGCTGTAAAAACGTTCAATCCTTACTCCGGTAAGCCTTGCACGGTTATTCTTGCAAAAGCATTGTTGCATAAATATTTTGCCGAGCATCTGGACGAATGGGCAGAAGGCGAAAATAGTGCCCTATTTGATGCGGTTACCAATTGGCTGGAGCGCGACGACGATTCCAACAAAATAGAGCATCATGCAGAATTGAAATCTGCATTTGACCATTTGGTTAAGAAGAAACAACTGCCTTATAAAATCATCAAATCCTTTACCGGAAAAGAACTGGAAGGACAGCGCTACGAACAATTGCTTCCATTTGAAAGCAATAAAGCTGAGTTGAGTGGCGGCGACCCTTTCCGAGTAATTACCGGCGATTTTGTCACTACCGAAGATGGTACGGGTATCGTACACACTGCGCCTGCATTTGGTGCCGATGACTTTAAGGTAGGTAAAGCCAATAATATAGGCATATTTACACTGGTTGATAAGCAAGGTAAATTCGTAGAGGATACCGGCGAATTTTCAGGACGATATGTAAAGAACTATAAAGATCAGGCCGACTATGTAGACGTGGATGTAGATATAGCTGTTAAGTTGAAATTGGAAGGCCGCGCTTTTAAAGTAGAAAAGTACGAGCATAGCTATCCGCATTGCTGGCGTACGGATAAGCCGGTAATCTATTATCCGCTGGATGCCTGGTTCATCCGCACCACTGCCTTGAAAGACAGGATGGTGGCGCTTAACAAAACCATCAATTGGAAACCACGTGCTACTGGCGAAGGCCGCTTTGGTAACTGGCTGGAAAATATGGTGGATTGGAACCTGAGCCGCAGCCGCTTTTGGGGCACGCCGTTGCCTATTTGGGCTACGGAAGATGGCGCAGAGCGCAAATGCATTGGTTCGGTCGAAGAATTATTGACCGAAGCGCAAAAAGCACGCAAAGTTTTAGGTGGTGATATCAACGCAGATATAGTTGCCGAAAACCTTGATTTGCATAAACCTTTTGTAGATAAAATTGTATTAGTATCTTCTTCTGGCGAGCGTATGATGCGTGAACCGGATTTGATAGACGTGTGGTTTGATAGTGGCGCTATGCCTTACGCACAGTGGCATTTCCCTTTTGAGAATAAAGAAGTTTTTGCCAGCAATTATCCTGCCGATTTTATAGCTGAGGGCGTGGACCAAACGCGTGGATGGTTTTATACATTGCATGCTTTGGGCTCTTTGTTGAAAGAATCGGTGCACGAAGAATTGGCTAAAGCAGGCATCGCAGTTACGGATGAGCAATATCCGGGGCTTGCCTATAAAACGGTAGTGAGTAACGGACTGGTGCTGGATAAGGATGGTAATAAAATGAGTAAGCGATTGGGCAATGTTGTTGACCCTTTTGCTACCATAGAAAAATATAGTGCAGATGCTACGCGCTGGTATTTGATTACCAATGCATCGCCTTGGGATAGCCTTAGGTTCGATATCAAAGGTATTGAAGAGGTGCAGCGCAAGTTCTTTGGAACGTTGTATAATACTTACCAGTTTTTTGCATTGTATGCAAATGTGGACGGTTTCTCTTTTAGCGAAAAATATATTCCGCTGGAAGAAAGACCTGAAATAGACCGCTGGATACTTTCTTCGCTCAACTCATTGATACAGGATGTAACTGCTTCTCTGGATGACTATGAGCCTACACAGGCAGGTCGTGCGATTGAGCGCTTCCTGGATGAGCATTTGAGTAACTGGTACGTGAGGTTGTGCCGCCGCAGGTTCTGGAAAGGCGAGTATGAGCATGATAAAATATCAGCTTATCAAACCCTGTGCGAGTGCCTGCAAAAACTGGCATTGATGATAGCACCTGTGTCGCCGTTCTTTGCCGATTGGCTATTTAGCAATTTGAATAATGTCACCGGCAAATATGCCGTAGCTTCCGTTCATCATGCTGATTTTCCAGTAGCGGACGAGGCGGTAATTGACAAAGATTTGGAAGAGCGCATGCAACTTGCGCAGGATATATCTTCACTGGTATTGTCTATTCGCAAAAAGGTAAATATAAAAGTGCGCCAGCCGTTGCAAAAGATTTTGATACCGGTATTAGACGCGCATGTTACGGAGCAAATACAGAAAGTAGCGGATATCATCCTCACCGAAGTAAATGTAAAAGAAATAGCCTATCTCACAGAAACGGATGGCTTTATCAATAAAAAAATCAAGCCCGACTTTAAATCGCTGGGCAAGAAAGTAGGTGGTAAGATGAAAGCAGTAGCTGCGTTGATTAATGAGATGACGCAGGCAGACATCGCACAACTTGAAAAAGAAAAAAAATTCACGCTTGAAGTAGATGGCACGCCAATTGCTATAGGTGTAGAAGACGTAGATATTATAGCAGATGATATTCCTGGTTGGTCGGTGGCTAATAAAGACGCAATTACCGTTGCGCTGGATGTAGTTATTTCAACCGATTTGCAAGACGAGGGTAATGCCCGCGAACTGGTAAACAGGATACAGAAAATAAGAAAAGACAACGGATTAGAGTTAACAGACCGGATAGCAGTACACATACAGGAATACGAACCATTGAAAACAGCAATCGTTAATTATAATGATTATATTCGTTCCGAAATTTTAGCAGATACCATTGATTTGGTGTCCGCTGCAGATGCGCAAGGCGTTGAAATAGAGGTAAACGATGCAACCCTAAAAGTCTTAATTACTAAAAACTCATAGTCATGGCCACAACAAATAAAACAGCTTCTAAACCGGCAAAGAAAGCGGTTCCGGCAAAGGCTGCCGCCAAGAAAACCGCACCTGCCAAGAAGACTGTGGCTACGAAAAAAGCTGCACCTGCACCTGTAAAGAAAGCAGCAGCTAAAAAAGTTGCTCCGGTAAAAGCTGCGCCTAAAAAAGCTGCGCCTAAAAAAGCAGCGCCGGCTAAAACTGCAGCACCTAAGAAAGCAGCACCTAAGAAAGCGGCTCCTAAAAAAGCAGCACCGAAACCAGCACCAAAGGCACCTGTTAAAAAAGCATTACCAGCGCCTGCGCCTGCGAAAGCAGCGCCTAAAAAGGCTGCTGCCAAAGTAGCGCCTGCTAAAACTGCGCCCAAAAAAGCGGCACCTGCAAAACAAGCGCCACAGAAAAAAGAACCAATAAAATCAGTACCAGTAAAAGATATGACGGATAAGAAGCCAGCAACGAAAGCAACAACCAAGAGTGAAGCACCGGCTAAGGCTAAGCCAGCACCGGCTGAAAAACCGGCTGCTGCTAAAGCGGCGCCAAAACGCAAACCACTACCAGTACCTCCGCCCGCACCTAAATCGGACATCAGAGATGCGGTACGTGCCAAGCCTCGTGTGGAAATGTCGAAACCAGGTGTAATCGCGCATCGTAAATTAGAGAAAAAAGAAAAACAAGAAGTTCAACCTGGATTAACTATGAAAGAATATAACCCTACTAAGCGCTCACTACTGGATGAACCTCAGCAAAACACGGGGCCGGTATATCGCTACAGTGATGAAGAATTGAATGAGTTTAAAGAGTTGATTTCAAAACGCCTCGAAAGCGCACGCGAAAACCTTTCTTATTATCAGGCCTTGATTACCCGTAAGGATGAAGCTGGTACAGACGATACCGACAACCGCTTCAACCACCTGGAAGATGGTAGCGGAGCCATGGAGCGCGAGCAATTGTCGCAACTTGCAGGCCGCCAGATTCAATTTATCAACCATCTGGAAAAGGCATTGATTCGTATCGAAAACAAGACTTATGGTATTTGCCGTGTAACCGGTAAATTGATTGATAAAGCGCGCTTGCGTGCTGTGCCACATGCTACATTGAGCATCGAAGCAAAAAATACTATGAATAAATAATATGCTGTTGCAGCAACTATTATAGATAATAAAACACAACGCTTCGCTACGGTGAAGCGTTGCTGATTTATACATACAGATGCGCCATTATAACCAGTAAATAGCAGGAGTATGAATATTAAAGATGTACCCAACGATAAGGAAAATTTCAAAGGCAAGAGTGACATGCGCAAATTGGTATATGCTACCAAAGATGATGGCAGCTATACCAATGTAAACTCTGACGGCTGGGAAGTAGAGAACATGGCTACGCGCCAGGCATGGGATGCTGTAGAAGAAGAATTGAAAGAAGTAGTGCAGCAGGTAAAGGCGGGCCAGTCAAGTCCGGTAGCGTATTACATGCACAAATGCCTGATGGAACTGCCTATTCTAGCAAAATATGTAGGCAAATGGCAGTGGCAGGTAAAGCGTCATTTTAAGCCAACGATTTTTGCATCGCTCGACGCAAAAATGCTGGAGCGCTATGCATCGGTATTTAATATTTCGGTAGAAGAATTGCGCAATCCTAAGTTTTAAACCATTACAATAAACCGTTTTTGTCAGTTTCAAATATTCATCAGCAACATGCCCACTGCGAGAGTGGGGTAACCGCCAATTTGCTGCGGCATAGAGGCGTAAATATATCCGAGCCAATGGCATTTGGTATTGGTGCAGGTATTTTTTTCGGCCATTTACCTTTTGTAAAAGTGAGCGGCATTCCCGGCACTACTTTCAGGATATGGCCGGGCTATATTTTTAAGCGGGTAACACAAAGGCTGGGCATCAAAATAGCCACTAAGTCTTTCAGCAATCCCGAGAAAGCGATGAAAGCGCTCGACGACCTGCTGGCGCAGGATATACCTGTGGGCATGATGGCAGGCGTGTATTACCTCGACTATATGCCCGAGGCTTTTCGCTTTCATTTTAATGCACATAACCTGATGGTCTATGGCAAAGAAAATGGCCAGTATCTTGTGAGTGACCCTGTGCTGGAGCATCCTGCAGTGATTGGCTACGATGCATTAGCTAAAGCCCGCTTTGCTAAAGGGTTTCCGGAACCTAAGGGCAAATTGTACTATGTAAAAGAAGTGCCGGAAAAAATAGATTTTACTAAAGGAATTAAAGATGGCATTAAGCAGACTTGCTTCTTCATGCTATCTCCGCCGGTACCCTGGTTTGGTATCAATGCTATTTTCCTGTTGGCAAAGAAAATAGAGCAATATCCGCATAAGCTTACCCCGCGCCAATGCACGCTATATTTGGGTAATATCATTCGCATGCAGGAAGAAATAGGCACAGGCGGTGGCGGTTTCCGGTTTTTGTACGCAGCATTTTTGCAGGAGGCAGCCGATTATTTGAAGCGGGAGGATTTAAAAAAACTGTCAGAGCGCTATACCGCTATCGGCGACCAATGGCGACAATTTGCCTACAGCGCAGCGCGCCTTTGCAAAGCACGCAACAGCGATTTAGTAAGTTATACCGAATTAGCCGCTATGCTAAGAGATATTGGACATAAAGAAAAAGCATTTTTCAAAGACCTGAAAGCATTGAAGTGGTAAGGAGTGTATCGGTTGGAAATCAAAACCAGTCAAACAAATATCCATCCCTTTCTGATTTTTTTTGCAATTTTGCGCAGCATAGAATTTTATCATAATACCGATACCATAACGTGAAGAAAACCTCCTCTTATATATATTCGACCATCGGAATCTCACTTGTATTATTCCTGCTGGGAACTATTGGCTGGATGATGCTTAATGGCCGCGCATTGAGCCGCGAGATAAAAGGAAATGTAGAGCTGCAGGTAATCATGCACGACCAAACGCAAAATGCCAAAGCCGAAAAGCTGGATAGTATTTTGAAAAATCAGCCTTTTGTAAAGCATACGCAATACATCAGCAAAGAAAAGGCGATGGAAAAATATGCCACCGAAAAGAATGAAGATTTCATGGCTTCAGGCTTGCTTGACTTTAATCCGTTGTATATCTCCATCAATCTTAAGCTGCACCCCGAATACATCAATCCGGATAGCCTTACCAAAGTGATTGCATTTGTGCAGCAAAGCAATATTGTACGCGAAGTAGTATATGATAAAACTTTAGTTTCAAAGCTAGATAGCAATCTGCGCAAAATAGGCATTGTATTGGCTGTACTTGCTTTGATACTATTTGTAAGCGCCGTAGTGATTATTGACAATACCGTAAGGCTGGCTATGTTCAGCAACCGATTGCTGATCAAAACCATGCAAATGGTGGGTGCTACGCGTTGGTTTATTGCCGGTCCGTTTAATCGCCGTGCTATCTTAACTGGTTTGCTGAGTGGCTGTATTGCCGGCGCAGGCTTGCTATTATTGAAATACAGTATCGAAAATCAGATACCTGAAATGCGCGTGTTGAACGACCCGTTTTTGTTGGTATTACTTTTAGTAGGAATAGTCGCTTTGGGTATTTTAATATCATTAATCAGTACGCATCGTTCGGTATTCAAATACCTGAAACTAAAAATAGACGATCTGTATTAATAGCTTTAGTGCATTAACCTTTATTAACCGCGTCGATTTATTATTTTTTACTAATTTCGGCTTCTCAAAAAAGAACAAAATATGTCTACTATAAAAAACACACCTACAGCCACCAAAGGAAAACAAACTTTGTTTTTATTTGATAAAACCAATTACCTCATCATGTTTGGCGGATTGGCGCTTATCTTGTTGGGCTTTGCGTTGATGGCAGGAGGTAAGAGTCCAGACCCTAAGGTTTTTAATGCGGACGAAGTATATAGTTTTCGCCGCATCACATTAGCACCTATTATGATTATAGCGGGCTTTGTGGTAGAAGCCTGGGCTATTATGAGAAAGCCCAAAGCAACAGCATAATTATAGTGGTTGTTATAACGATATCGAAAAAGCCTGCGAATGTTTCGCAGGCTTTTTATGCTTTTTAGAATAGGCTATTCTACTCAATCACTAATTTTTCAATGGCTAGTTTATCTCCCTGTTTCAGTTGCACAATATAGTTGCCTGCGGCAAAATTGCTGGTATTAATTTCGTTACTGCCTGATGTTAATCGTTGATGATACAGGCTTTTGCCGCCAATGTCGAAAATAGTAAGCTGCAAGTTATCGGTTGCTGCTTCTATTATTATTTGCTCTTTAGCCGGATTAGGATATAGCCTAATGTTGAGTTGCTTTGGCGTATGAACAGCGGAAACGCTGCCATCATTTCTCCAGATATAATTTGAAACCAATAAATCCTGGTCGCCATCAATATCAATATCGGCAGCAGCTACTATGCAATTAACGATGTCGGATTTTATAGTGGAGGTGTGGCTAAAATTAGTACCGCTCACATTTATTGATAGGGCAGAGAAGTTTTCAGGATAAGTAGGATTGCCGCCGGCAAAGAAAATATCCGGTTTGCCATCGTTATTGAAGTCGGCAACATCCGCAGCAACAGGCTCGCCAAATACTTCCAGATTATGCGTTTGCTGCGTGAATGTTCCATCAGTATTGTTGAAGTATAGCTCGGTATAGTTGTGCGCACCGGTGCTATCCACGCCCGAAACTAAAATGTCTTCCCAGCCATCGCCGTTGAAGTCTGCCCAATCCAATGTACCCATTCCGCCGGCCATGTTATCTGCCGCAAGGCTAAAACTATCTGCACCCTCGTTGTGATACAAATAGCTGCGCGACGTAGCGCCTACGAATCCGGTCCAGGCAAGGTCGGGCTTGCCATCATGGTCGTAGTCGCACCATTTTACTTCGCCGCCTGCAATCGCCGGGAAATTTTTATTCGCCAGTGTAAAATGTAAATCGCCCTCATTTTTTAGCAAGATGCCGACCACAGAAACGGTATCTGTATAGCCGCATGCAGCTATGTCAGGCAGGCCGTCTCCATTATAGTCGGCTACTGCTACACTGCCAATGGATAGGCCCGGCAAAGTATCGATTACATCGAATGTGCCGTCGCCATTGCTGATGTATATATTGAGCCGTGAGCCTGGCATTTCCAGTCCTGACGCCACCATATCTTCAAACCCATCGTCATTCATATCGGCCCATACTACGCTTGAGTTAAATAGCATAGGAAAAGACACTACGGGTACAAAACCTGCGTCTGTATTGTGATATACCCGAAAAACATCAGGACTGTCTATAACCATTGCCTGACTGATGTAGGCGAGATCCTTTCGGCCATCATTATCGTAATCGCCCCAGGCTGCGGTACCGTAGGCGCCTACTGGCAAAGAATCGATAAGCGTAAATGACTGTGCATTAGCTGCGCTGTAGCCCAATGCTAAAACCGCAACGGTGGAAAATATAATTTTAAACATACATGGGTATTTGCTGCAAAGACAATTGTGAATAGCTATTTCGTTGGTAATAAATAGTGATATATTTTATGTCTTTTCAAGCAGATTTAATCATTTGCCGACAGGTTAAAGCTTAATAATAGCATCATGCTGTTACTTAAAATGATTTTCTGATATTAATTTAAAAAACTTACCTTTGCACACTTAAATTTTAATTCTTAATTCTAAACTGTCATGGCAGATTTACGCTTACAGCGCAATTTCGGTATCGCCGCGCACATTGATGCGGGTAAAACCACTACCACAGAACGTATTCTGTACTACACTGGTGTAAACCACAAAATAGGTGAAGTACACGAAGGTGCAGCAACAATGGACTGGATGGCTCAGGAACAAGAGCGTGGTATCACTATTACTTCTGCGGCTACTACCTGTTTCTGGAATTTCCCTACTGTACAAGGTAAGGCGCTTCCTGATTCTAAAAAATACAAATTTAACATCATCGATACTCCGGGTCACGTTGACTTTACCATTGAGGTAGAGCGTTCTATGCGTGTATTGGATGGTCTTGTAGCTTTATTCTCTGCGGTTGATGGTGTTGAGCCACAATCTGAAACAGTATGGCGCCAGGCTAACCGTTACAAAGTTCCTCGTGTTGGTTTCGTAAACAAAATGGACCGTATCGGTGCTGACTTCCTGATGGTAGTACAGCAGGTGCGTGATATGCTGGGTGCTAAAGCAGTGCCTTTGCAATTGCCTATCGGTGCAGAAGATAGCTTTAAAGGTGTGGTTGACTTGATTACCATGAAATCTCTTGTATGGGATGATGCGACTCAAGGTATGACTTATACCGAAGGCGAAATTCCTGCTGATATGCTGGAAGAAGCACAACAATACCGTGCTGAACTGGTAGAAGCAGTTGCTGAATATGACGATCAGTTGATGGAGAAATTCTTCGAAGATCCTAATTCAATCTCTGAAACAGAAATACACGAAGCAGTTCGTAAAGCTACGCTTGATCTAAGCATCATCCCTATGCTTTGCGGTTCTTCTTACAAAAATAAAGGCGTTCAAAAGATGCTGGATTGCGTTATCCGCTACCTGCCTTCTCCTTTGGATGTTGACGCTGTAACGGGTACTGATCCGGATGATAGCGAAAAAGTATTGGTACGTAAGCCAGATGCGAAAGAACCATTCGCAGCATTGGCGTTCAAAATCATGACCGATCCTTTCGTTGGTCGTTTGGCGTTCTTCCGCGTTTATTCTGGTGGTTTGGATGCAGGTTCTTACGTATTGAACGTACGTTCTGGTAAGAACGAGCGTATCTCTCGTATCATGCAAATGCACGCTAACAAGCAAAACCCTATCGACCGTATTGAAGCGGGTGATATTGGTGCAGCTGTTGGTTTTAAAGATATCAAAACAGGTGATACCCTTTGCGATGAGAAACATCCTATCGTATTGGAAAACATGTTTATCCCTGATTCCGTAATCTCTATCGCGGTTGAGCCTAAAACTCAGGCTGACGTTGAGAAAATGGGTATGGCAATCGCTAAATTAGTTGAGGAAGATCCTACATTGCGTGTAAAAACTGATGACGAAACTGGTCAGACAGTATTGAGCGGTATGGGTGAGCTTCACCTGGAAATCATCGTTGACCGTATGCGTCGCGAGTTTAAAGTAGAAGTTAACCAGGGTGCACCTCAGGTTGCTTACAAAGAGGCTTTGACGCTGAAAATAGAGCACCGTGAGACTTACAAGAAACAATCTGGTGGTCGTGGTAAATTCGCTGATATCCAGTTCGAAATCGGACCTGCTGACGAAGAGTTCCTGGCACAAGATAAAGGTCGTTTCCAATTTATCAATGATATCTTTGGTGGATCTATTCCTAAGGAGTTTATCCCGGCTATTCAAAAAGGTTTTGAAACCTCTATGAGTAATGGTGTACTGGCTGGTTTCCCATTAGAGAATATGAGAGTTCGTATTTTTGATGGTTCTTTCCACCAAGTGGATTCTGACTCTATGTCTTTTGAGCTTTGTGCTAAACAAGCTTACCGTGAGGCTGGTCGTAAAGCAAAACCAATCATTCTTGAGCCTATCATGAAAGTTGAGGTGTTGACTCCTGATCAGTACATGGGTGACGTTACCGGTGATTTGAACCGTCGTCGTGCTATGTTGGAAGGTATGGATACACGTAACAACTTACAAGTAATCAAAGCAAAAGTTCCATTGAGCGAAATGTTTGGTTACGTAACACAATTACGTTCTCTTTCTTCTGGCCGTGCATCTTCTACAATGGAGTTCAGCCACTACGCCCAAGCGCCTAAGAACATTGAGGAAGAAGTAGTAACAAAAGCAAAAGGTAAAAAAGCTGAAGCTTAATTTTGAGTTTTAGTTTGAACATAAAAATAGCCGTTTCCAGTAGGGAACGGCTATTTGATTTGTTGAATTTTGTATGTAAGTTGTCATCGTTTTCGATTGCCAATTGCACAAGCAAAAACAAACCCTGCGGCAAGTATAATTCTTCTAATGGCTCGCGCCAATTTCTGTCAATGCCCCGCCGGTACTGTATTGAAGCTTAGTAAATATCAACCAACCAAACCTAACAATACCCAAAGCAATTATGACTAATAACGATATTCTTAAAAAATTACGCGTAGCATTGTCCTGGCGAAACGACGATATCATTGAAATACTAAAGCTGGCAAATTTCGATATCAGTAAGGGCGCTCTCGGCGACATCTTCCGCAATGAAGACCATCCAGGTTATGTAGCGGCCGGCGACCAATTATTGCGCAATTTCCTTAATGGCCTTATTATTTACAAACGTGGTGTAAAAGATGAATCGGCAACACCCAAAGAATGATTGCGCAACGTAGACGATGGAATCGGTCACGCTAATATCAAAGTTTTGCGCAGGAAAATAGCCTAAACCACCATTAAACTACAACCACGCAACGCACTATTATCAGCACGACCTAATACCTGAAAAGTGTTGTCTGTGGCTATTTTGCCAATGTCATCTGTAGCTATAAAAGAGCAGGAATCTATATTAGCAAGATCTATAATGTTGAGGCAACCGCTACCATGAGCTTTGATATCGAATGGGTCATTTTCATCTCTTACAAACATTTTTAAAAAAGGTGGACACTCAAAGATGCCGTCCTGCTTTGCGTAGGCTTGCGACAGTAATTCCGTCATGCCATATTCCGAGTGTACACTTGGTAGATTCCATTGTTGCTTCAAATAGCCATGTACCTGCTCCCGTGTCCATTCCTCTCTTCTTCCTTTCATGCCGCCGGTTTCCATCACCATTACAGGGCTGATGTCCATCGGGTATTGCTCCGCAAAGTCAAGCAGGGCAAAGGTTACGCCCAATAAAACAACTTTTTTATTTTTTACAGATTGCAACACTTGAGCCAGCTCTGCCCACTCATTAAGATAAAAGCCGCTTTCAGCATGTTCGCTTCTATTAATCAATTCTTCGGCCATATACACCAGCGAAGAATTTTTACGTTCTAAATAGGAGGGCAACAAGCAAAGGAAAACATAGGACTCGGGATTGCCGTAAAATTGCTGAAATGTTTGCAGGAAGCTATTTCTATAAGTTTCCGGATTTTTTACAAAGTGTTTGCTATTAATACTTCCTGTGGTGCCGCTACTTTCAAATGTCAAAGGGCAGTCGTTGGCTGAGCTATTTGTAAGTACTGTATGTGTTTTGAAAAACGAAATAGGTAGAAAAGGTATGTTAGCGATTTGCGTTACCGTTTGCGGGTCTATATTTAAAGCATCGATGTATGCCTTGTAAATTTCATTGCCCGAATATTGGTATTGGAAAATAGACAATGCCGTCGCTTCAAAATTACTGCTACCAATATTTTGAAGCCAATCTGCGTTATTTAATAACTGCTCTATATTAACAGACATTGCTTAAATTTGAAAAATGAAAAGTTTTAAAATCGTTTCCGTATTGTTGCTCGCAATTATAGCTTACAGTTGTGTAAAGCAAGAGCAGAAAAGCTTTCCGGATGAACCGCGAATTTACTACCAACGAGTGAATAATAAAACCATCAATTTTAGAGATACTGCCTCCCGGCTTAAAGTCTATTTTAAGTTTGAAGATGGGGATGGAGATTTGGCGCGTACACTTGACACTAATATTTTTATAAGGCAGTTCCGGTCGGACACGGTGCTAAGTACTACTGTGTACCAACTGCCTATAATCGAAGAAGATTTGAGGCAAGGCGATTGGCTGGAAGGCGATGTGGTATTGGATTTTCCGCCCGGCACCATTGTTCCCAGAGCAGACTCTTTTCACATAGCGGTGATGAAAGATACCATGTATCTTGAAATAACGATTAAAGATGATGCAGGCAATCGTAGTAATGCTATATTTACTGATACGATTTATATAGGGGAATAGACAATTGAACAGAACCGGAGGAAAGCACCAGCATGGGTAATTATGATTTATTGATACAGCGTATAGATGCATTTATACGTAAATACTACGCCAATCAGCTATTGCGCGGCGTGTTGCTTACTGCTGCATGTTTACTCATTTACATACTGGTCGTCGGTCTTGGCGAATATATTTTTTACTTTCCATCCTGGCTAAAAATTACAGTGCTTACTTTGCTGGCGGTCGCTGGCAGCGCGGCAATAGTGCTATTAATTGTACGTCCATTGTTGAATATGCAGCGTCTGGGAAAAGTAATTTCTCATGAACAAGCAGCGGGTATTATAGGCAATCATTTTCCTGAGGTAAGCGACAGATTGCTCAATATTTTGCAACTAAGAAATAACAGCGACAATGCTTCAAGCCGCGAATTGATTGAAGCCGGTATCGAACAAAAATCTGCACAAATAGCCGTAGTACCCTTCCTCAAAGCAGTTGATTTAGGTAAGAATAAAAAATACCTGCCTTACGCTTTACCACCGGCACTTATTCTGTTGGCACTATTTGTAGCAAGCCCCGATTTGTTTCGTGCTACTTCGTCGCGCTTGATGCAACCTACCAAAGACTTTGCACCGCCTGCACCGTTCACGTTTAAAGTGGCTAATAAAGATTTTAGGGTGGGAATGTATGATAGCTATACGCTTAATGTTTCCGTGTCGGGCAAAGAGCTGCCGCAAACGGTTTATGTAGTTGCGAATGGCGAAGAAATAGAAATGCAATCCAAAGGCAAAGGCAGCTTTAGTTACACCTTTGCGCATGTATCAAAAAATATAGATTTTTATCTTTCTGCCGCAGGCTATTCTTCCGAAAAATACAACATCTCTATCATTCAAAAGCCGCAACTGGAGGGCTTTGAGGCCGAAGTAATCTATCCATCTTATACCGGTAAAGAGAATGAATCTCTGAAAAGCCTGAGTGATATGTCGGTGCCGGAGGGTACGGTTATCAATTGGAAAATAAACACAAAAAATACAGAAGCAGTCAGCCTGAAATATGGCAGCAGCGGTGCAGCATCTATTTTGTCTAAAGATGGAAATGCATTTACGGCAAGTGGTAAGTTTTTAAAAGATACTTCTTACACTTTTACTATCTCAGGTAAGCAAATGCCATCGGCAGATTCATTTACGTATCGTGTGCAGGTAATGCCCGATTTGAATCCGCAGGTACAGCTTGAGGAAATTAAAGACAGCATTAGCGGGCAGCAAATACTGCTGACGGGTACCGCCAGTGACGATTATGGAATAGGCAGGGTTTACTTTCATTATGCTATTTCTGACCAAAGCAAGCAAGTACTATCTTCCAAAAATATAGCGCTGAAAGCCACGCCTGGCACGGTGGTTCCGTTGCAGCACTATTTTGATATCGGCAGCCTTAACCTTGAGCCGGGCCAGCAAGTAAGCTACTACATTGAAGCTTGGGACAATGATGCAGTGCATGGCAGCAAGAGTGCGCGTAGCAATGTATTTACCTACAGTATGTTTGGCGAGCGTGAGATTGACTCAGCAATGAATCAGACATCAGAACAAATCAATAAAGGCCTGAGCAATAGCAGCGAGCAAGCGCAGAAGTTGCAGAAGGAAATGAAAGATATGCAAAACCAATTGTTGCAAAGTGACGGCATGAACTGGGAAAAGCAGGAGAACATGAAATCTTTGCTGGATAAGCAAATGCAGTTGAAGAATCAGGTAGAGGCTATTAAGAAAAGATTTGACCAACAGCAAAAGCAAAGCGAACAAAAAAAATACAGCGAGGATATTAAAGACAAGCAGGAAGCGGTAGAAAAGCAATTGGATAATTTGTTGGATAAAGAGCTGGCCGAGCAATTGAAAAAATTGCAAGAGATGATGCAGCAGATGAATAAAGACAATGCATTTCAAAACCTGCAGCAGATGGAGCAACAGAACAAATTGTTCAACATGGACCTGGAGCGCATACAAGAGTTGATGAAGCAATTGGAGATGCAGATGAAGATGGAAGATATGGCCAACAAACTCGACGAGCTTGCAAAGCGTGAAGAAAATCTGCAACAAAAAACAGACCAGAAAAGTAAGAGCAATAGCGAACTTTCGAAAGAGCAAAAGGACATACAGAATGCGCTGAAACAAGTAATGCAAAATGAGATGAAGCAGTTGGAACAAATGAACCAGCAGCAGAAGAAGCAGGAAAATATGTCTGATGTAAAAGAGCAGGGTAAAGAGGCATCTGAAAACATGGAGCAAAGTGAAGAGGAGCTGCAACAAAATCAAAATAGCAAAGCCAGTCAGTCGCAACAGAAAGCCCAGCAGAACCTGCAGCAAATGGCGCAATCCATGAAGCAGAAAGCATCGGGCATGGATATGCAGCAAATTGAAATAGATATTAAAGCTACGCGCCAGATATTGACCAACCTTATCCGTTTTTCATTCGATCAGGAAAATCTGATGAAGAAGGTGAAACAAACGCCTGTATCCAGTCCAGGCTATATTGCTAATACACAAGAGCAGCACCGCCTGGCAGGTAATGCACGCATGATAAAAGATAGCCTATTTGTACTGAGCAAGCGACTATTTGAATTAGCGGCAACGGTTAATAAAGAAACTTCTGACCTGGAATCGAATATTAAATCAACCACCAATTCACTCGAAAATAGAAGAGTGAGCGAAGCGGTAACGCGCCAGCAATACGCAATGACGAGTGCTAATAATCTCGCGTTATTGCTCAACGAAATGCTGAGTAACCTGATGCAGATGCAGGCGCAAGCCATGCAGCAGCAAGGAGAGGGAAGTTGTAGTAAGCCAGGTAGCGGGAAGCCAAAGCCGGGTAAAAATGGTAAACCATCGCCCGGCGATATGATGAAAGACATCATCTCTGGTCAGCAGCAGATGGGCAAAGGTATGCAGCAGATGCAGGGCAAAGAGGGACAGAAACCCGGACAGCAAGGCAAAGGAGAAAATGGACAAGGTGGTGGCGAAAATGGCAATGCAGAACAGCTCGCACAAATGGCGCAACAGCAGGCTTCGCTGCGCCGGCAAATACAAGAATTGAATAGCCTGCTCAACAGCAAAGGCATGGGTGGAAATGCGCAATTGATGAAAGAAATACAGGAGAAGATGGATAGGGTAGAGACCGACCTTGTGAACCGACGCACTACGGGGCAATTGCAGGAAAGGCAAAGAGAAATTATGACGCGCCTGTTGGAAGCTGATAAGGCTATTCGCGAACAGGAAGAAGACAACAAGCGCAATGCCAATGCCGGCAAAGATGAGCAGCGCCCTATGCCGCCGGAACTGAAAGAATATTTACAAAGTCGCCAGTCTTTGCTCGACCTCTATAAAACAACACCACCTGCACTAAAGCCTTATTACAAAAAAATGGCAGAGGCTTATTTGAATGAAGTGAAGCAAGTAAAGTAAAAAGTCAAAATGCAAAAGTCAAAAGTTAGAAAAAGAACCTTACTTTTTTTAGCCAAGTATTTTATGAGTCAACCGATATTTCCAATTCTGATACGGCGAAAATTTATACCCAATGAATAAGGTTAAAAACCCTCTTTTAGAGTTGCAGTTTGACGAGGTTGTGATGTACGATTATACTCCAACTGGTGGAGGCTTTAAGTCTCTAATTGTAAATGATAGTTTTGAATTAGTACCAGACGAGACGATAAAAAAGTCCGTTCAATTAGACGATTTAACTGCACAAAAATTAACTCATTTACTCGGCAATCGCGAATCTTACGGCGAAGATATAATGCGTTGCTTTATTCCTCATTTAGCATTCATCTATTTCAATAAAAAGGAGATTGTTTTTCATGTTTCAGTTTGCTTGACTTGCAATAATTTAGCTTCAAGTGTCGACATTCCAGCTCACCGCGAAGGCCGAGGCTTATCAAGGGTATTTAGGGATTTCTTAAATGCTTTACTGGACGAAAATAACTTCTCAAATAATGTTCGTTTAGATTAGACTTGCTGTCGTTATGTCCCGCTGCTATCGCAAGTCTTGCGTAGCAGAATGTGATAATGCTACTACAAACGTTGCAGGTATTTTCAACAATGCAACAATTTAACCATAGTAACCATTCAACAATTCAACAATTCAAAACAATTCAAAACAATTCAACAATAACTAAGCCCCGCTGCCACCTTGCGTTTGGTAATTATAGAGCGATGCATAGTGGCCGTTTTGTTGCATTAATTCTTCGTGGGTACCTTGCTCGGTAATGCGACCATCTTCAAGTACTATTATGTTGTCGAAGTTCCAACCTTGAAATATTCTATGGGTAATAATGATGGAAGTCTTGCCTTGAAGATAAGTATTCAAACTTGCTGAAATAGCCTGCTCGGTGCGGGTATCAACAGCCGAAAGACTCTCATCCATAATCATTACAGCAGGGTCTTTTATCAAAGCTCTGGCAATGGATATACGTTGCTTTTGGCCACCACTCAACATCACACCTCTTTCGCCTACAATCGTTTCATAACCATTTTGCAGTCCTTTGATTTCGGCATCTACCGAGGCCATTTGCGCAGCGCGTGTAATTTCTTCTTGCGGTACGGCATCTTCTTCCATACCGAAGGCTATATTATTGGCCACCGTATCAGAAAAAAGAAATACATCCTGCGGCACATAGCTCACTTGCTTGCGCAGCGATTGCAGCTCCAGCTTGCGTATATCTACACCATCCATCAGAATTGCACCATCTTCAACATCATACATGCGCAGCAGTAAATGTGCCAGCGTAGACTTACCCGACCCTGTTTTGCCAATGATGGCAATGCGGTCGCCCTTGTTGATTTTCAGCGAAAAATTATTGAGCGCTTTGATGCCTGTATGTGGATAAACGAAGCTTACATTTTTAAACTCAATCGTGCCCTGTACCTTTATTGGCTTAGCATCCGGCTGATTGTAAATCTTAGGTTCAGCTTTTAGAAATTCATTGATGCGTCGTTGCGAAACCGCTGCTCTTTGTATCATATTGGCTGTCCAGCCTATTGCAGAAATAGGGAATGTAAGCATCGTAATGTATATCACAAACTCGGCTATATTACCGGGCGTGATATTGCCCTCAATCGCTTGCCAGCCGCCGATTAGCACGGTACTGATGGTACTGATACCGATGAATAAATTCATAGCCGGAAAATAGATAGATTCGGTAAGCGCCAGGTTGGTCGTGCTTTTGCGGTATAGTGCAGATGCTTTGCCAAATAGCTTCATCAGATGCGCTTCTTGTCCGAATGACTTAATCACCCTTATGCCTGAGTAAGCTTCTTGCGCCTGACTGGTAAGTCCTGATAGCTGCGCCTGTATGTGCTCACTTTTTCTGTTCACTATTTTATTAACATAGAAAATAGTCAAAGCAAGAATAGGCAATGGTGCGATTACATACAGCGTCAGCATAGTGCTTTCTCTAAACATATTCCAAAAGCACATTACAATCAACACCACTAAGTTGCAGACATACATAATAGCCGGCCCCGTGTACATGCGCACGCGCGACACATCTTCGCTGATGCGGCTCATCATATCGCCCGTAGAATTGCTTTTGTAAAAGGCAGTATCAAGTTTTTGATATTGTTGATAGACTTCGTTTTTTTGGTCGTACTCGATGTGGCGCGACATCACTATTATTGTTTGTCGCATGAAGAACATGAAAATACCCCGCAGTAGTGCGAAGCCCAGTAATAGCAGGCCTGCCAGCATTACTTGTTTCATTACATCGCTGCGAAAATCTGTTTTTTTCAAGGCATCGTTAATGCTTTGATAGGCTGCTAATTTATTGTGTACTTCGTCAATAACACTGCGAACAATAGTGGGTGCCATTACCGCAAAAATATTGGAAGCCGTTACAAATAGCAGCCCCAGAATCAGGCGCCATTTATATTTTAGTAGATATTTATTAAGAACGGAAAGATGTCGCATGAAGTTTGCCCTTAACGGGCTATTAGATTTAAACAGGTTGCAAAATTACAAATACTGGCTGCACAATAGTAACTTTGCGCTAATTAAAATGCGTGTTTCAGAGGCAATAATTCAAGCCTTAACAGCGTTTTTGGTATTTGTAGTAAGATGAGCAATTTATCAAAATTGAAACTTTTTTTTGGCGCGACACTCGTGTTGTCTTCGGGCGCATGCCAAAAGAAAGAAGCGGAATTGACAAAAGAACAAATCCAGCAAAGGGCAGATTCTATCTATAATTCAAAAGTGAAAAGGCTGGAAAAGCAAGCGCAGGAAGACCTTGACCGTAGAATGAGTATAGAACTGAAACCCAAAATTGATTCATTGCTTGGGCGCACGGCTCAATCGGGCACGCCACCCGCGATGCAGGACGATGGTCCGGTTGAAAATACACCCGATTCGAGCAAAAGTAAGTCAGGTAAAGATTCAATAAAATAGAAGTTAGATGCTCACGTCATTCCGACCGAAGTTATTATTACGTAGCGCAGCGAAGTTTTAATAACGAAGCGGAGGAATCTTATGGCTGAAATTTAACGCAAACACTTCTGGATTCAAGCTTCAAAATAGATTCCTCAACTACGCGTTTTTATTCCATGGCATTTCATAAAAAGCCGCTTCGGTCGGAATGACGAAGCGACTTTATTCCCTCCTACAACATCAACATCGTGATGACGTAGTCGGCAAATAGAATCATAATACAGGTAACAACTACTGAGGTAGTGCTCGAGCGGCCTATTTCTAGCGCGCCACCTTGCACATTATAGCCATAGTATGCAGGTATAGATGCGATGATAAATGCAAATGTAAATGCCTTTACCATGGCGACCAGTATGCCAAAGGCTTTAAAGCCTTCTATCAATCCATACTTATACTGCTCTGCCGACATAATACCTGTAAATATTCCAGTGAAAAAACCACCGGCTATACTCAGGCTGATGGCAATTACAATCAGGCAAGGAATCATAATAAGCGCTGAAATTATCTTAGGAAATATCAGGTAAGATTTTGTGTTGATACCCATTATTTCCAGAGCGTCTATCTGCTCGCTCACACGCATATTACCCAGCTCAGATGCTATTTTAGAACCAACTACACCAGCCAATACGATACAAATAATCGTGGGCGCCAACTCAAGTATAACAGAGTCGCGCACTACCTGTGCCATCACATATTTAGGAATGATTGGGCTAATTAATTGATAAGCTGTTTGTACCGTCATTACGGCACCCAAAAATGCAGAGATGATAATCACAATCGGCAACGAGCGAATACCAATGTCTTTACACTGGTGCATGAACTCTTTCCAATAAACCTTTGCGTTTTCAGGGCGCGTAAACATTCCCTTTATCATCAAGGAATATCGACCCAGGTGTTCAAAAAATTGTTTTAACATAGATAGTATTGTAACAAAGACTGTTGGATATACGCGTCTCTTATATTGAGTGTAAAGTTATTATAATTGGCACATTCGCTCAAGTTAACGTTAAAAAGCTTCGAAAGTTTAAATAGCTATCATACTATCGTTGGGGCAATGTAGCCATATAATTGTACACTTCAATCACCTGTGCTGCCTCTTTTACATCGTGTACCCTTAATATTTTAGCGCCTTTTTGCAAAGCCAGGGTATTTAGAATTGTGGTGCCGTTGAGCGCCGTTTCAGGTTTTGTGTTCAGCAGCTTGTTTATCATCGATTTTCTGGAAAAGCCTGCCAATACTGGCTTTCCCAACATTTTGAACATATCAAGGTGATGCAGCAACAGATAATTATGCTCCATGTTTTTGCCGAATCCAAATCCCGGGTCAATGATAATATCTTTAATGCCGGCATCTGCACACTGCTTTATTTTTTGGATAAAATAGTCCAGCACCTCTTTAACCACATGCTCATAAATAGGCTCCTGCTGCATCGTTTTAGGAGTGCCTTGCATGTGCATGGCTATATACGGTACGTTTAGCTGTGCTACAGTCGCCAACATCTCGCTATCCATTTCGCCCGCGCTTACATCGTTCACTATATCTGCACCGGCAGCAACCGCCGCAGCAGCCACTTTCGCATGGTAAGTGTCGATGGATAAATAAACATCCTTGTCTGATTTTCTGACTAATTCAATAGCCGGAACAACGCGGTCAATCTCTTCTTGTATGCTAATAGCGTCGCTGCCTGGACGCGTGCTCAATCCGCCAATATCCAGTATGGTAGCGCCCTCGGATATCATTTGTTGTGCGGTATCGGCAAGTTGCTGCTGCGAGCTTGCTATTCCTTTATTATAAAAAGAATCTGGTGTCGCATTTAAAATACCCATTAATACTGGCTTGTGCAGCAATAGCAATCTTCCCTTACAATTCAAGGTTACGTTGGTTTCAATCAGGTTCATGCTTCAAATTTATCCAATGGTTCGATGCCTAATTGTTCGCTTAGTTTGTTCAGTTCTGCAATCACAGATTCATGTAGTGGAATACCCTCGCTTCGTCTTACTATTTCCATTTCACGTTCCGGGTCGCCGGGTATCAACACGCGCTCACGACCCGGTGCAGGCGTCGCATTTCTAAATCGTTCAATCCAATTGTCCATATTGCTTTTGAAGTCTTGCGCAGACTGGAAAGCATCAATACGCATCGCACCAAAAAAATGCCCAAGACCTTTACCCGGCATATTTTCCGGCATAGGTACATAGGCAGGAAATGGCGGAGCCCAAGGCCCGTAAGAAGCACCACTTAAAACCGCCGAAAAAATATCGACAATGCTGCCGAGGGCATATCCCTTATGGCTTCCATGCTCGCGGTCGCTACCGAGTGGCAACAGTGCACCACCTTTTTTTAGTTCGTGTGCATCGGTCGAAACACTGCCATCCGCTTGTTGCACCCAGCCATCGGGCGTAGCTGCGTTTTTCCTTTGTAATAATTCTAATTTTCCATTAGCGGCCGTAGTGGTAGCCATGTCAGCTACAAACGCAGGCTGGTTGCCGGCAGGAATAGCCACTGCAATGGGATTGGTACCCAGCATACGTTCTACAGAAAAAGTAGGGGCTACCAATGCGCTCGCATTCGTCATCGCAATGCCTATCATATCGTGTGGCAGCGCCATCATCGCATGAATGCCCGCTATACCGAAATGGTTGCTATTGCGCACGCTTACCCATCCTGTACCCGCTATTTTTGCTTTTTCGATTGCTATATTCATGGCATGTGGTGCGACTACTAAGCCAAGGCCGGCATCACCATCCACCACTGCCGTCGAGGGTGACTCATGCACTATTTTTATTTCAGGCGAAGCATTGACACGCCCACTTTCTTTGAGCCGCACATAGCCTATAAGTCTGGCGATACCGTGGCTGTCCACCCCTCGCAAGTCTGCGGATAGCAGCACATTCGTAGCTATTTCGGCATCGGCGGCATTGCAGCCAATCGTGCTGAAAACCTTTGTAGTATAAGCCTGTAAAAGGCTGAGCGAATAGACATTGTCTTTCATGGCTGCAATTTACGGCTTAACGCGATAATAGAGATTGTAAATAAAAGCCAGCCGGATGGTTTCTCTATTTGTTTGAGTGAATATTCTATATGATTTATTAACAGAAAATGTTCGGCTTTTTGAAACTGAATAAATATATTGCAATCAAATTGACCTGCTGATTATCAAACGGTTGATTTACCGCCGTATCATGGTTGTTATTTAGCAATCATTTATAGGCCTCGTTTATTGAAAAAAATTAATTTTGCTTTTTACATTAAATTTTTTGAATCCTCAACCAGCCTTTAGGATGATTTACCGAGTGCTTTTATCATGTGTAGCTTTGTGTGTGCTGATGGTTGCTGCCTGCTCCGATAATGAAAAATATTTTTCATTAAAAGGGAAAATAAAAGGTATGCCTGAGCAACTGATTACTTTAGAGGAGCAAGGCCTAAGCGACATTAAAATAATAGATACTGTGCGCTCGGACAAAGACGGTTCTTTCAGGCTGAAAGGTATCTACAGAGAGCCGGGTATTTATAGCCTGCGGCTAAATGACCAGGTAATTCCGGTTGTGATTGATGGTACAGATATTACTATTTCCGGCTCCTGGGACGGCTTGGCAGAAAACTATCAGGCGAGTGGCTCGCCCGGTACCGCAAGCATGATTAACTTCAATAAATATTATGGCGAGGCCACCGATAAATTATCTGCACTAAAATTAGCAGCAGATAGCCTCGAGGCTAATAATATGCCGGACAGCATCACAATGGATGCCCAGGTGCAATTGCAAGCTGGTGTAAGCGACTTGCTCAACTACGTAAAAAAATATTCTGATACCACGAAAAGCTTTCCTGTAGCCTATTACACGGTGTTACATTTGCCAAGCTCCGAAGAACAATACGTAAAAGAGTTTGGTGCATCACTGGGCAAAAGATTTCCCGATAATAAGCTGGCGGCTGAGTTTGCAACAATGGTCAAGAAAATGGCAACTACAGCACCAAAAGATAATGGATTGGCTATAGGTCAGCAGGCACCGGATTTTACCTATCCTGATTTGACAGGCAAAAATGTTTCCTTGTCTTCATTCAAAGGCAAATATGTGTTGCTCGATTTTTGGGCAAGTTGGTGTCCGCCTTGCCGCGCTGAAAATCCTGCTGTAGTATTGGCTTACAACAAATTCAAAGACAAAAACTTTACTATTTTAAGTGTGTCGCTTGACAAAGACAAAACTAAATGGCAGGAAGCCGTGAAGAAAGACGGCCTTGTGTGGACGAACATCAGCGAATTAAAAGAGTGGCAATCGACCGTTGTAAATATGTACGGCTTTCAGTCTATACCATCCAATTATCTGCTCGACCCACAAGGAAAAATAATAGCGAAAGACTTGCACGGCGCGGGTTTGGATGAAGCGCTGAGCACGCTACTTAAATAAATATTAGGCTATAATTAAATTGCGCTGTGATGAGATTCACAGCGCATTTTTTATTTTATCAAGTGTCGCAAGCGTAGCGGACTGCACTATTCCGTAATCTTCGTTTGATTCAAATTACTCGCCGATGTCAGTGTCTTCACCGACATCAAAAAATTACAATTACTGTATAATCTTCGTCTGGTTTAAAATTACCTGTTCCAAGTCCTGCAACCTTTTAATATAGCCGGCAAACCAATCGTTGCCTGTATTGGCTTTGGCGCAGGCAAGGTGTGCGTCTATATATTTTGGGATATCGGTAATTACACTGTGCCCGTTTTTATAATCTTTCAATAAAATAGGCGTTTCCCTAAAGAAAGCCTCCAGCCTTTTTACCTCTGCAATCCATTGTTCGTTGGTCATGGTGCAAAAGTAAGCAGTAGGTGCAACTTCTGAAAATTCATTTAACCTTAAGAAGTTTTGGTCAACATCGTCTACCATGTGGCGTTATGAATTACCCGCGCAACCAATTACTGACCTTGTAAAAAACAGATGATATCATGAATGATTTATGGCGTACCTATTGTGGATTAGTGTTGACAATGGCTATTTTTTGTTCTTGCAGCAATGCCGCTCCACCACAGGTAACCAACCCTTTGCTGGACAGCATGAGAACCAGAAGCATTGCAGACCCTTATCCCGATAGCAACAACGGCACGATACCGATGCCGCACACAACAGATACCGGTGAGCGCACATTTAAAGGCACGCGGGAAGACTCCATGCGCACTGAAGTAAACCCTTATTACAAAGGCGACAACAGCGATACCGGCCGAGCCGGGAAATAGAATCGATAACAATTAAACACACAAGCTATGAACACCGAAGTAGAAATCCAGGCCAATTATCTGGCACAACAATGGTACAATTTGCCGATAGGCGACAGGCCGTCAATAGAAGCATTGTTTCCAAAATATGTACACCTGTTTCCCGAGGGCGACAAGCAACAGCTATTTATAACAGAAACCTTACGCATAGCGCGCGAACTGCTGGACAGCCCACGCAGCCAGGCGGCACATACCGAATCGTTTACACTATTTGACACAATAGCCCGTAAATATTTGGTAGAATAGCAACGGTATCTGTTGCTGAAAAATTGCGGCGTTTCCTTTTTCCTCTTTATTTTTACAGAACATAAAATGTAAGAACATGGATACTGCTACAACAGGCGGCAAAATCAGAATCGTTATTATCGAAGATGACCAGACTATTCGGGAGGCCTACACCTACTTGATTAACGAGACGGCGCCCTATACGGTTGTAGCTGCATATCCAAGCGTTGAAACTGCCCTCAAAACAATCAAGGCTGATGACCCCCACATTATATTGCTCGATGTGGAACTGCCTGGTATGAACGGGATAGAGGGTATTCCGCGTTTAAAAGGTCAGGTGGAAGATGTGTACATTATTATGCTCACGGTTTATGAGCATGAACAAACTGTTTTCGATTCTTTAAGCAAAGGCGCATCCGGCTATCTTACCAAGAGCACGCCGGCCAACAAGGTAATAGAAGCGCTTGCCGAAGTGATGGAAGGCGGCGGCCCTATGAGTGCGCACATTGCGCGTATGGTGGTACATTCTTTTCAGCGTAGCCAGCAATCGCCATTGACAAGACGAGAAACAGAAATTCTGGAACAAATAGCCAATGGTAAAACACGTGGCAGAATTGCAGAGGAGATGTTTATAGACCTGGAAACTGTTAAATCGCACCTCAAAAACATCTACGCAAAATTAGACGTGCACTCTCGTGCAGATGCTATAAAAACTGCACGACAGAATAAATATATCTGATTTTAATTATAGAGCTACCCTCAATCTTTCGCTTAAATACCCGTCTTTTCAAATAGAATTATTAACTTTATTTTTCGAGACGGGCATCTTCGCATTGCCGTCTATTTTATTACAAGACCGCAATTTGAAATGAAGCACTTTATACTCTTTCTCTTTTTAATTATATCTGGCTTCGGGTCGCAGGGTCAGTTGTCGTTGCAATTTGTTCCCAACGAAGGGCAATGGGCGGCGCCTTTTTTGTATAAAGGCATTTCTGCCAATGCAGATATCTATCTCGAAAATGAAGGGATAACCTTTGTAGTAGGCGATACAGACAATCCCGAGAAAATACATCAGTACAAAGAGGGCGAAATTAAAGCAGCTCCAAAGCTTCGCTTTCATGCCTATAAAATGAAATGGTTGAATACCACGCAAAAAAGCAAACCGGTCGTTCCATCTAAGAAGCAATCCTTTTATCATAACTATTTTCTGGGTAACAATCCCGCGAACTGGAAATCACGTGTAGGTGTTTATGGCAATGTCGATTACCAAAATTTGTACGACAATATTGACTTGCATATCGGATCTGATAATGGCAATGCCAAGTATGATTTTATAGTAAAATCCGGCGGCAATGTCGCCGATATAGTGCTTGCTTACGAAGGTGTGGATGGCATTATACTTGATAAAGGCAATCTGATTATCAAAACTTCGGTAGGCGACATACGCGAGATGGCGCCTTATGCCTATCAGTATGTGGATGGAGCGCGGAAAGAAGTGGATTGTAAATTTGTATTGAAAGACAGTAGAATCACTTTCGACTTTCCAAAAGGCTATGACAAAAAGGCGAATCTGGTAATAGACCCTATTATTGAATTTGCAACGTTAACGGGCTCTACATCCGACAACTGGGGCTTTACCGCAACTTATGATAAGGCAGGTAATTTCTATGCAGGCGGAATAGTGAACGGTGCAGATTATCCGACTACTACCGGTGCTTTCGAGGTTACTTATGGTGGCGGTGTTGCTGTAACTGATGGTGGCTTAGCTTGCGATATGGCCATTACCAAGTTCAACCCTGATGGCGACGATTTAATATACTCGACCTTTGTAGGAGGCTCGAATAATGAAATGCCCCACAGTATGATTGTGGATACAGGTGGCAACCTGATTATAGCCGGTAAAACGTATTCGACCAACTACCCGGTTACATCCGGCGCTTACGATACCAGCGCTAATGGTGGAGTAGATATCATTGTTACAAAAATTAGTGCCGATGGTGGCAGTCTTATAGGTTCCACCTATATAGGCGGTACCGGCGACGATGGTATTAATATTTCCAGCGCTTATTCAGCAGAGCAAACAACCATAAAATACAACTACGGGGACAATTCGCGCAGCGAAGTAATCATAGACAAAGCAGGAAATATTTATGTGGCTTCGTCCTCGCGCTCTGATGATTTTCCTGTTACAACTTCTGCTGTAAAAAGCACGATGACTGATAGCCAGGACGGCGTTGTTTTCAAACTAAATCCAAGTGTTACAAGCCTTACCTGGAGCACTTATGTGGGCGGTACCGATGACGATGCAGCTTATGTGTTAGCATTGGATACGGCACAAAAATATTTGTATGTAGCTGGCGGTACCAAAAGCACTGATATGTTTGCGACTGCAATGACTGACGGGCTGTATGACGACTATCAGGGTGGTGCAGCAGATGGCTATATTCTTCGCTTTAAAAATAGCGGTACTTACACACTTGAAAATGCTACACACATTGGCACATCTGCGTATGACCAATGTTATGGCGTGCAGGTAGATTTAGAAAACAGTGTGTATGCCATGGGGCAAACCTTAGGTACTTTTCCCGTTTCTACGGGGGTATATTCTAATGCAGGTTCGCCACAGTTTTTGATTAAGCTTGATAGCACACTCGCTACCCGAACCTACTCGACAGTGTGGGGAAGCGGCAGTAGTACAAAGCCTAATATCAGCCCTGTAGCTTTTCTGGTAGATACTTGCCAGAATGTGTACATATCGGGTTGGGGAGGGATAAGTTCGCCAGGTAGCACTACAATGGGCCTGCCTGTAACTTCAGACGCTTTACAAAGTACTACGGACGGCAACGATTTTTATTTTATCGTTTTTGATAAAAATGCAGTGTCGCTTTTGTACGCTTCATTTTTTGGTTCTGCTTCGAAGGCTGAGCACGTAGATGGCGGTACCAGCCGCTTTGACCCGCAAGGAGTGGTCTATCAGGCTATTTGTGCGTCATGTGGTCCCGGATCCAGTTATCCGGCTACGCCCGGCGCGTGGGCATCTACCAAAGGTGGCGTGACCACTAATTGTAATCTGGGTGCTGTGAAAATAGCCTTTAATTTAGGCAGTGTGAATGCTGAAGCGGATGCAACACCTACTGCTACAGGTTGCGCGCCATTGCTTGTAAACTTCTCTAACGGCTCCACCAATGCAACATCTTACGAATGGAATTTTGATGATGGTGGCACCAGTACGCTTGAAGAGCCAACGCATACATTTACCGAGCCAGGCGTGTACAACGTGCGTATGATTGCCATCAATCCTAATGCTTGTAAAGTAAGGGATACGGTATTTTTGACTATCACGGTAAGCGATGCTAATATCGCAGCCGGCTTTGACTATACTTTAATTGATACCTGCGAGGATTTCAGCGTTTCCTTTGTAAATACTTCTACGCCTATCACAGGCGGAAGCCTTAGTACTGCTACGTTTCAATGGTTCTTTGGAGATAGTACCGATTTTACCGGAGTTACACCACCGGTGCACAATTTTCCAGGTACCGGTACCTATGATGTGATGCTTGTAATGACTGACCCGGAAGCGTGTAACTCTCCGGACACGGTTATCAAGACCATCACTATTCAAAATATTATGGTAGCGGCGGGTATTAGCCTGCCAGATACTTGCTTGAGTGGCGCTATTACTTTTACCAGCACTTCGGCAAATGGCAGCACCTATTTCTGGAGTTTTGGCGATGGTGCTACAAGCAGCGAAGAATCTCCTGTACATGAATACGCCGGTTCGGGCTCTTACACCGTTACGCTGATAGTGACCAATCCTGCGAGTTGCAATGGCTCGGATACGGCTATGAGTGTAGCTAATATTTTCCCGATACCCGTAGCTTCTTTTAATAGTTCGCCATTGATACCAGAGCCCAATGTGCCTACTACATTTACCAATCATTCTACCGGTGCAACTATTTACAACTGGACATTTGGAGATGGTGGCACGAGTACCGAAGAAAACCCTGTGCATCAATACCAGCGCACCGGCGATTACCAGGTATGCTTAACTGCTATTAATCAGCATGGCTGCCGCGATAAAATTTGTAAAACAGTTACTGCCGATGTGCGTCCGTTAATCGATGTGCCTACGGCATTTACGCCTAATGGCGATGGCACCAACGATATTCTTTATGTGCGTGGCTATGGCATTGAGTCGATGGAGTTCAGGGTATTCAACCGTTGGGGCGAAATGGTATTTGAATCCACTAATCAGAATATAGGCTGGGATGGTACTTTCCGTGGTAAACCGCACGAAATGGATGGCTTTGCCTATACGCTTTCAGCAACTTTCCTCGATGGTAAATCTGTAACCAGAAAAGGAAATGTTACCTTGATTCGCTAAATAAACCGGCAATACATTTGCCCAGAAAATAACAATAAATATGCCGATAATATTGCCTGTAAAAGGAATTAGCCCTGTAATACCCGAGGACTGTTTTGTAGCACCCAATGCCACTATTGTAGGCGATGTAGAAATGGGCAACGAATGTAGTGTATGGTTTAATGCCGTGGTGCGTGGCGATGTAAACAGCATCAGGATGGGCAACAAAGTAAATATACAAGATGGAGCCTGCCTGCATTGCACTTACGAAAAAACTAAAGTAATATTAGGTAACAATGTATCGGTAGGGCACAATGCTATTGTGCATGGCTGTACCGTTGAGGATAATGTGCTGATAGGCATGGGAGCCATCGTGATGGATAATGTACATGTAGGTGCCAACAGTATAATAGCCGCAGGCGCTGTTGTTCTGGAAAATACAGTTATCCCGCCGGGCAGCATATTTGCAGGCGTGCCGGCTAAAAAAGTAAAAGATATTAATCAGGAATTGATTAGCGGAGAAATAAACAGAATTGCCAATAACTATACCATGTACAGCAGTTGGTTTAAAGAGTAATTTAGAATCCGTTGTCGAGGTAGGACCTGCGTCGCACGAGTTTAAGGTCCTGCAATATTGTCGACTTAACCTGTAGCAGAAAGTTGAAACTCTGGTATGCACCGAAAGGAATCAGGTTCAGGCTCATTTGCCAGCAGTGCAGGTCGCGGCTGATATTAATGGACGTTGTTCCCAGTTCTTTCAGATTAAAAATATAGGCCGATTCGTAGCTTATGCGCCAGCGGTCGGTAAGATTGAAACTGCCGCCAAAGGTAAGGCTATGATTTACCTGAATGGTATCACGCTGGGTTTGGCTCGTGAACATTCTCGCTGCCGTCATAGAATAGTTGAGGTGGAAGTCGTAGGGGATGTTAAAGTCGTAATAGTTTTCAGCGCCATTTTGGAGAAGCCGTGCAATATTTTCGTTACCCTTTTCGGCATTCTTTTGTTCCTCCTCATTCTTCTTTTGCGCAGTGTAGGTAAATCCAGCCTGAATGCCACCACTTCTGAAGTTGGCAATGCCTTTACCCTCGCTCGCTAAGTATCGCCCTGTGCGCACCCGTCCGCTATGCACATACGGGTCAAATATCATATTACCGCTCACGTTGAATATCTTCAAAATAGACGTACGTGCTGTGATAGATATATTGGAGAGCTTGTTAGAATCTGCAAATAGGTTGTAATTACCTGAGATATTTAATCCATCAATCAATGAAATATTTTTGGTGCCTACCGAATCTTTGGTACGCACTTTCATACCCAATGTGTTGTTCAACCCAAAGGTAATAGATCCTCCAGGGTCGGGTGGGCTAGGGCCGCCTATTGGGTTCAGTGTTCCGTTTTCGTAGGGCGAACGGTAATACGGATTAGTGCCTGCGGCTCCTTGATACAAATAGTAGTAATTAAAAGGGCGATGTGCAAATCCTGGCTGATAAGTAAAGCCGATATTAGGTGTCATTACATGCCTCAATCCTGCTATTTTTCCTTTTCTGAACATTTTTACACCGTAAATACGGGTGCTTAATGAGGCGGAAGTATTGAAGCTCCGTGAAGCAAAAAAGCCCGACATAATGGTCGTATCATCACGTCCGGTGCCAGCATTGTAACGATTGTATTGTTCTTTTGTGTTCCAATATTCCGTGTAAGGAATGTTGAAATTTAAATTAATAAATCTGAAAATATTGTAAGTAGCCTGAATATTGACGTTTTGAACGATACCATTGTTAAAATCTCTGAGACCTATATTACCGAGGCTAAAGGTAGAATCATAAAAAGCCCAGTTGTTTACAAGGCGCATATTGTAGCTCGATGTAATTCGCTCATACCATTTAGGCGTTCCAATCTGATTTTTTCTTTGAAATGGCGTGAAGTTACCTACGCCAAAATTTATCTCGGGCAAGCCTATTACCCACGACCCTGTTTGGTTATTTTGGCTCTGCCGCAATGCAGCACTAAATGTAAATGGCTTGCCAACCCAGGACTTAGAGTAAGATATAGAAGATGTAAAGTTATTTTGGAGCACACGGGAAGCGTCTACGCTATTAAGCCTGTTGTAGCCAACGCTAGCTATGTTTACACTGGCCGCAAAATTACTTCCCGGTCTTGCCTTTGGGTCTTGTGTATGCGTCCACCCGATACTAAAATCCTTTCTTATTTCCGCTGTAGGCTCAAATGATTCCCCTGTTTTAGTGTAGTTATAGCCAAATTGTACAGCACCATTATAGTGGTATCTGTTGGCGTAGTTTGTATTGGCCGCAAAAGCCCAGCTACCTTTTGTGAAGATGTCAAATGTTGTAGTTAGCCCAATATTTTGATTGATATTGAAATAATAGCCTCCACGCTGGAAACCCAAGCCACGAGCGCCCTCCAATGTATAAGACGGTATAATAAAACCACTGCTCTGTCCTTGCTTAACCGGGAAAATACCAAAAGGCAACCACAGCGGTGTAGGTATATCCTGTATTTCTAAATTAGCCGGACCCGAGGCTATAATCTTGTTAGGCACCACTTTTATCCTGTTCGCTCTGATGCCAAAGTGTGGATGCTCCAGATTACAGGTCGTGTAGATATTCTTCCAGCCGTAAATACTTTCATCAGCATTGCGCTTTACCTGCTCGCTGATTACAAAACCCTCGCCGTACTGCGAGCGCGCATTGCGCACAATAGCCCTTTTGCTTTTGAAATTATATTGCAACGAATCGTAGGTAAATTTCTCTTGCCCCTGTGCAAATTCCTGAACAGATATTTTTTCGCCCGCAGTATCTCGCTCGGGCTCGGCGGTTACAATGCTATTTGCCTGATTAAACGTTATTTTACCACCTTTCAGGTTGATGTCCTGGTATTTTACATCTGCATCTCCATACAGGTAATAGAGATTGGTGCGCATATCCATTACTGCAGAGTCTTTGGCCGTAGTTACCACCTTTGCCGGCAGGGCATCTTGCGATATTTTAATGCCCAGCTCTTCTTCCTTATTTTGAACTTTGGTGGAATCGTCCAGCAGAGAGTCGGCGGCAGCAACTACAGAATCGGCTACAGCTATAATGCTATCCGGTACTATATTTTGATTTTGCGCACTTGTGCTATCGTTTTCATCGCCCGTTACTACAGGGCCTGCTGGTGCCAATGCGGTAGTGTCGCCATGTTTTAAGGTATCGGCCGGTTGCGGGCGATTGGGGTCGATTGGGTCATTTTGCCCCCGACGTATCTGCGCGTTGGAATTGGTAAGCGCCAATAATAGCAGTAGTGCCGCCGGCAATAGCAGGAGGCTGGAGAGATACTTACGCAATACGGGCTTTCCCTTTCTGTTCATGAAAACGAGCGCAAAAGTAACACTTATCTTTTTTGCCTTATAAAAGGTTTTTTCTTTTTCGAAACATTATATTTGCAACTTGCACTTTTCGCACTGTATATGGCCTCTTTCAGGAGGTTACTCGCGATATTTTTTTGAAATATCCTTGCAAAAGGTAAACCACAAAAAATATGAAATTTAAGCTGATTGCAATTTCAATCCTCATAACGTTATTCTATTGCCCTTTAGCATCTATTGCCCAAAATAAAGTAAGTAAAGTAGTGCTCGATGCAGGCCATGGTGGTAAAGACCCCGGTGCAATTGGCGCTATTTCTAATGAAAAGACGATTACGCTTGCTGTAGTATTGCGTTTGGGTAAAATACTGGCTGATAGTCTGCCTTCGGTAAAAACCGTTTATACCCGCACTACCGACGTATACCCATCCTTAAAAGAGCGCCACGAAATAGCCAATCAGGCCAATGGCGATTTATTCATCTCTGTACACGTCAACTCTACTGCGCCGCGCAAAGAAACAATTCGCACCGGTACACGCACCGTGGGAAAAGGCAAGAAGAAACGTAAAGTACCAACATATAAAACTATTTACCATCGCGAAACGAGCACGTCCGGTACCGAAACATATGTACTGGGGCTGCATCGCAATTCTCAAAAAGAAAAAGCAATTGGCGAGTTTGGCGAAAGCATCATGGAAGAGCCCGGATTGTTGGACGAAAGTGATCCTACAACGGCTATTATTATTGGCCAATATAGCCAGTCTTTCCTGTCACGTAGTGTATCGCTTGCCGGCAAAATTCAACACAATTTTGCAGCACAGGGCAGGGCAGATTTGGGCGTGAAGCAAAAAGGGCTGGAAGTGCTAGCCGGTAGTGTGATGCCGGGTGTGCTGATAGAAATAGGCTTTATCAATAACCCTGCTGAAGAGCGCTACCTTAATTCGGACGCCGGTGTGAATGAAGTTGCCATGTCTATTTTCAAAGCAATACGTGCCTATAAAGCAGAGCGCGAAAAAGGCAGATAGCATTTGCACTAAAGCACAATCCCTGTTTGCAGCCAACTTTTAACTATAATCTCTGTTGGAATCATCGATTTTTTACCGAAAGCCTTTCGGCTATTGGCTATTATCTGCATAAATTTGCCATCTTATAAAATACTAAAAATACAATACCATGCCTTCATTCGATATCGCCAGTAAGGTTGATGCACAAATGTTAGACAACGCTATCAATGTTGTAAAAAAAGAAATCAGTACACGCTACGATTTCAAGGGCTCGCATGTAGAAATAGACTTTGATAAAAAGGCGATGCAGTTGAAGATAGAAGTAGAGAGCGATATGCAGTTGCGCCAGTTGGAGGATATTTTGATATCCAAATCTATGCGCCAGGGATTGGACGCGAACTGTTACGATTTATCAAAAGATTTTTACGCCTCCGGCAAATACGTGCGTAAAGAAATAGCTATTCGCAACGGACTAAGCAAAGAAGATGCGAAGAAAATAGTAAAAATGATTAAAGATAGCGGACTGAAAGTACAGCCGGCTATTATGGACGATACCATTCGTGTAACTGCCAAGAAGATTGATGATTTGCAGGATGTAATACAGCTTTGCCGCACGGCTAATCTGGAATTGCCATTGCAATACACGAATATGAAAAGCTAAGTTAGTCCGGCAACTACTATTATTTATTTTATTAACTCCACTGAATGTATCCTGATTTTCAATACCTTTTTCAATCGCTGTTTGGCGTAGATATACCCGGCTTAAGCATTGTCAAGACCTTTGGCTTTTTCGTTGCGCTTGGCTTTTTAGGCGGTGCATGGGTAATCACCCGCGATCTGAAGCGTAAGCAGGAATTAGGTCTTTTTAAGCCGGAAATAGTTACCGAAGTTACCGGCGGCCCGGTTAAGATGCAGGAAGTATTCTGGATGTTTATATTAGGCTTTGTCATTGGCTTTAAAGTTGTCGGCGTTTTACTCAACGCTTCGCTTATTTCCGATAATCCTGCGGCCTATCTTTTTAGCCTGCAAGGCAATTGGATAGCGGGTTTGGTATTGGGCGGCGTGCTTGCTTTTTTTCGCTACAGCGACAGAAAAAAGAAAGCCGGACAAAAACCAACAGAGCAAAAGATTGCCGTATATCCGCACCAGCGTGTAGCAGATATAATATTCATTGCAGCTATTGCAGGCTTTGCCGGAGCCAAGTTGTTCAACGCATTTGAAACCTGGGATGATTTCGTTGCCGACCCGATTGGTAATCTTATTTCTTCCTCTGGTCTTACCTTTTACGGCGGACTTATTTGCGCTACGATTGCACTTTATATCTATGCAAGAAAAAAGAAATTCTCTTTTGCTCACTTATGCGATGCTGCTGCACCGGCGCTGATTTTAGCCTACGGAATAGGCAGGTTGGGATGTCATTTTTCAGGCGATGGCGATTGGGGTATTTACAACAGTGCTTATGTTACACAAGCAGATGCAAATCTTGCGCAGGTAAGCGAAGCACAGTTCGATAGCACTGTCGCTCGCTATCCGGAAGCCTTTCGCGAGTTTGGCGCAGGTAAAGTGCCTCATAAATATGTATCGGCGCCGGCTGGCTTGCCCGATTGGCTATTTGCCATGAATTATAAGAATAATGTAAATAATGAGGGCGTAGCTATTGCAGGCGAAAAAGGGCACTACAATCATGTACTCGCTGCCGGTGTTTTTCCCACGCCTATTTACGAAGCCATTGTATGCACGCTGTTGTTCCTGATACTCTGGGGTATTCGCAAGCGCTTTAATGCGCCGTTGAAGATATTTGGTATCTATTTAGTGATGAACGGGCTCGAACGTTTCCTGGTAGAGAAGATAAGGGTTAACCACCAATACGATTGGTTCTTCAATCTCACGCAGGCCGAAATTATTTCTTTTGCGCTGATACTTGCAGGGGTTATTTTGTTCTTTGCGAACAAGAAAAAATCGGTACCACCAGCTGGTTCAAATCAACCAAGCTAAACATAGAATATAATATTTAACGCCACAACTTAAACGTTGTGGCGTTTTACATTGTCTGAGATGTCGCACAACCTTTGCCAGACTGTTAGTTCCCTTATATGACCCTATTTCAGCTATTCAAAAAAATACGCCCGTTTATAAAGCCCTATCGAAAATTAGTGGTAGCAACATTGCTGCTCACCATAGTGGGTTCATTTGCCGCACAGGTAAATGCACTGATATTGAAATATACGGTAGACTCGATTGGCGGACTATTAGTGACGGAAAGCCCTTTGCAGCAAGGGTTTTACCTGTTGATGATGGTCAGTGTTATTCTGTTAGCAAAAGAATTGGTGCACGCACTTATTCAGTTCGGACAGAAATTTTATGGCGAAAAACTGAGAATATACATTGCCCGCGATTTTTCGCAGCGCGTTGTTGAAAAGATATTGACCTATCGCATGGCTTTTTACACATCGGCTGATAATGAAAGCGGCAAATTACAAACACGTATTGATTCCGGCATTAGCAGCCTTACCCGATTGGTGCAGAATTTTTTTATTGATATGCTGCCATTATTTGCGAACGCAATAGTAGCATTGGCTTTCATGTTTGCGGCTAATTTTTATGTCGGTCTTGTAAGTTTATGCATCGTGCCTGTCTATTTTTTAGTAAGTCAAAGGCAGGCAAAAAAGCTGAGTGGATTCAGGCGTAACATGCGCAACTATCGCGAAACAAAAAATAATAGCATCATTAGCCTGATTGAATCCATCACAGTCATCAAGTCCTTTATTCGCGAGCCGCTGGAAGCAGAAAGACACCGGCAAATTCAGTACAACATGACAGAGAATCAAATGCAGACACGCAAAACAAGTTTTGTATTTGATAGTATTAAAAGTTTTATCGAGCAGATTGGTGTTGTTGTCATCATCGTGCTTACAGCCTATTTTGTATTGAGCGGCAATATGACGATTGGCGCCATCATGTTTCATATCCTGCTGTTCAACAACGTATCGGGACCCATAAGGCAGCTACACCGCATTTATGATGAGGTAAATGATGCACTTATTTATTCGGAAAGCTTTTTTGATATATTGGATGCAGATGGGGAAACAGAAGCCAGCGGAAAATACATGCCAAAAGTTGTAAAAGGTCATTGGGAAATACGCAATGTTGATTTCGTGTATCCCAATGGTACGCCTGCATTGCATCATATTAGCTTTGATATTTTGCCTAACCAGACAACAGCATTGGTAGGCTTGAGCGGAGCGGGCAAAAGCACAATCATTAATCTGCTTGATAAATTTTACCAGCCGTCAAAAGGCACTATATTTTTGGATGGAATAGATTTAGCCGATTATGATACCCATGCATTGCGACAGCAGATAGGATTAGTATTGCAAAAGAACCACATCTTCAAAGGCAGTATTGCAGAGAATATTCGCTACGGTAAGGAGGACGCTACACACGAAGAAATTATAGAGGCAGCCACCAAAGCCTATATTCACGAACAAATAATGATGTTGCCACACGGTTACGAATCCGAAGCTAAATTGCTCTCAGGTGGACAACAACAGAGAATAGCCATTGCACGGCTTTTTCTCAAAAATCCACCTATTATATTTTTAGACGAACCTACTGCAAGCCTTGATGCTATTGCTACAGAGCAAATCAAGAAGAGTCTGGATGCAATCAAGAAAGACCGTACGGTAGTCATCATCTCGCACAGCATTTCTCAAATAATAGATGCGCAACACATTGTTGTATTAGAAAAAGGAAAGATGATGGAAAGCGGCACTCACGAGCAGCTATATGCCAATCAAGGTGCATACCATGGTATATTTACAGCTATGGCCAATAGCCTGAATATTGAAAAGATAAAACAGACGATTGAATAGGTTTCGATTAAATGGATATACATAACATTTCGCCCGCAACCTTTCCCCATCAGCTATTGTTCTCTTCTTAAATCCTGAAACTATGATAGAGATACTTCCCGATATGCCGGTAAACATGGTGGGCTTTAGAGCCACGGGCGCCGTTACAGAAGAAGACTTTAGAAGTGTGGTAATGCCCGAAGTGGAGCGAACTGTAAAAGAAATAGGCAAGCTGAATTACCTGTTGGTGCTCGATACATCACCGCAAAATTTCACCCTTGGTGCATGGTGGCACGATGCTTTGCTCGGTCTTAAAAATCTGACAAAATGGAACCGCGCCGCTATTGTTACCGACTCCGATGCTATTCAAAAATTCACCGCTGTTTTTAGCGTATTGATGCCCGGCGAATTTAAAGGTTTCGATAAGGCAGATATAGACAAAGCAGTTGCCTGGGTATCAGAGCAAACATAAGAAAAGAAACAAAAAGCAAAGCGGCCATTTCTCTTAGAAACAGCCGCTGCTTTTGTTTTCACTAAAAAATATGTAGCACTATACGCCCACCAAAAGAGGCATCAATAGCATCAATAAATCTTCATTTTCCTGCTTCTCAACTGGACGGTAAATACCCGCGCGCGATGGCATGCTTAGCTCCAGCACAACTTCTTCGCCGTCGAGCGTGTTCAGCATTTCAATCAGCAATTTAGCGTTAAAGGCTATTTTCATATCCTCGCCATTGTACTGGCAGTTCAGTTGCTCTTTACCCTCGTAAGAGAAGTCGATATCCTGCGCGCTGATGTTTACAGTATTACCCACAATGTCAAATACAACTTGGCTTGTACTCTTGTTGGCAAATATGCTCACACGACGCAAACTGCTAATCAGGTCAGTGCGATTAATCGTAAGGTTAAACGGATTGTCTACAGGTATTACCGCACGATAAGGTGGAAATTTAGCATCAATCAGGCGGCAACTCAGGTTCAGCCTTTCGTTGCGGATAAAAAGATGGCTGCTGTTATAAGAGATTTCCATCGAGCTATCATCCGACGGTAAAATGTTGCGTAATTGCTGCAAAGGCTTACGTGGCACTATTATCGAGCCCTCTTCCGGACAGCTAATATCCGTACGGTTAAGCTTAATCAAGCGGTGCGCATCCGTAGCAACAAATGTTACACCATCGGTACCAAATTCAAACAACACTCCCGTCATAGCCGGACGCAAAGTATCGGTACTCGTAGCAAATAATGTTTTATTAATAGCCTCAATCAGTTTAGCCGATGGAAACTGGAAAGACGTAGCCTCATTAGGTTGCGGCTCCTTCGGAAACTCATCCGTGCGCTCGCCACCTATTTTATATTTACCCGTGCTGCTCGATATTTCTACCGTATTATCGTTTTGATTTACGGCAAAATGTACCGGCTGCTCCGGCAGGTTTTTAAGGTATTCAATCAGTATTTTAGATGGGATACAAATGCGTCCGTTATTATCCGCGCCCGCACCCTCGGTTTGCACTTCCAGTTGCACTTTAATCATCGTTTCCAGGTCGCTGCCCGTAAGCGTAAGCGTGCTGCCATTCAGGTCGAAAAGGAAATCTTCCAGTACAGGTAAAACAGTATTGGCGCTGATAATACCACCCACCACTTGCAGGTTTTTTAACAGGGCCGAAGAAGATACTATAAAGCGCATAAAATTGGGACGTTATTTATTTATATTCGGATTGTACAAAATTTAAACAGCGACAAAGATAAGCGGATTAGCGACAAGATGGGCAACAATATTCTTTTGCAGGCGCATATTTTTAGCAGGCTTTTTTTTGCTTTTTGTGCGTGCCCCGCTCACGCGGGTCGGGCTATTACAGGGTTCGCTTCGCTACCGTGCGCTAAGGCGCACCGGCTCCCTGCGGTCGCCGCCTTTCATATCCCTCACGCAGGGGCTAACTCCAACGGTTGAGGCTCGATGCTCTCAAACTCCAAAACCTATACGGTTTTAAAAACCTTGTTGGTTTAAAACGCCTTGTACTACTTTTAAAATATTTTTTGGAGATTTGTAATTATCTATTACCTTTGCACTCCTTTCGACAACGAAGCGGTTAAACGCCGAGTGAATGGTGCGGTAGCTCAGTCGGTAGAGCAATGGACTGAAAATCCATGTGTCGCCGGTTCGATCCCGGCCCACACCACAGAAAGTAAAAAGCCTCTCAGCAATGAGCGGCTTTTTTTATTTGCCATAATCCCGCGCCATCCCAGTCTTCTTCAAAGAATAGCCGTCTTACTTATTGGAATAGTTTTTTGTTTTACCTTAAAATCGACAATCCATGAAAAAATATAGCCTATTATTTAGTGCATTCGCAGGAATTGCATTGATTTTTTCAGCCTGTAACAAAGCGCCCAAGCCTTGTACCGATTACTCAGGACGTAGTAACACGGGCCATTTGGTAGACCTGTCCAGCGTTGCGGCCAAGGCGCCTCAACTGATGGATTCTTTAAATAAATATCCACAGTTGCAGGCTTACAAAATAATGAACTATGATGCCTATCTGAGGGTAGACTGCTATGTCTATCATAAAAACATTCGTATGTTCTCTCAGAGCTATGGTCTTGTAACGAGAATAGGTAGCTCCGAAGTGTCAAAGGTGGGTAACAACCAGACAGAGTTTTCGCCTACTATATCGCTGACGCCAAGTGTTACCTTTAGTCAAGCTATCGAAACGGCTAAGGCTGCAATGGATTTTGGCAACAGTTGCCTTTCCTATACTTTGAGCATTATCGATATGGCTCAGATTAATGGCTTGCCTGGCAACGATGATAAATTGGCATGGATCATTGCTTCAGAAGATTTAGTTGACAGATATGTTGCGGTGGATGCACAAACAAACGAAGTGCTTACGAAGAACACTGGTATTTGGGAGTAAGGTTTTCAAATACTCTATTTTTTTGATATTTTGTACTGCGAGGCTTTTGGTCTCGCAGTTTTATTTTGATGCTTCAGCAATATTATTCTTCCTGATTGAAGCTTAATTTGGAGTAAGAGTATCCAGGTAAAATTGGTCGTAACTTCCTGCGCCCGCGATGATAGCGGAAATCCCGGAGCTGCCTTTCTAAACTCATGAAGCATAAGTAAATTAGGTATATCTATCGAAGAGGTATACTACACTGTTAAGGGCAGCGAGGAATTGCAGCGTACAGCGCGTTAAGGCGCCCTAATTCAATATAGATACGTGCAATATTAAGAAAGGAAACTTGTGACCTATATCACAGGTCGGTAAGCGCTTCGCTGTCGACCTTTGCCCTAAATTAATAGCGCAATGACAAAAATATTTGTAATTAACGGTGGTCAGCAATTTGCTCATTCGGGTGGTGCATTTAATCAAACGCTTGTCGACTGGGACAAAGAATTTTTTACAGCGGAAAACGGATTTGAATTGCAAGTAACCGATATCAATGAAGCCTATAATGCTGCCGATGAAGTTCAGAAATTTGTGTGGGCAGACGTGGTAGTTTATCATACGCCGGTATGGTGGTTTGGCTTGCCGCATAAGCTGAAAGAGTATCTGGACGTGGTTTTCACGGTTGGTCATCGCAACGGTATTTACTACAGCGATGGTCGCAAAAAAGATAGCCCTGAAATAAATTATGGAACCGGAGGCTTGATGCATGGCAAGCAATACATGCTCACTACAACCTGGAATGCGCCGGAGACGGCGTTTACGCTGCCTGGAGAATTTTTTAAACAGACTTCGGTAGACGATGGTGTAATGTTTGGCTTCCATCGTATGAATGCATTTACAGGTATGCAGTCACTGCACAGCTACCACTTTCACGATCTTGAAAAGAACGCTACCGCTGAACGAATAGGCCGTTATGCTAACGACTATAAGCAACATTTGTCTGCTCAGTTTGAAAGCAAGCTTGTTGCTGCAAATGAAAATCTGAGATTGATTAAAATAGCGGTAGGATAGGCTATAACAGCCGCACTTCGCTAAAAATAGTGTGTTGAATATGCATATTCTGTTTGGTATCTTTACTCAATGGAATATGCATCTTTTTTGCGTCAACATATCGAGCAAATAATACCCTTAAGCGATAACGAATTTGCAACTGTACTTGGCTATTTCAAGCCACGTGAGGTGGCGCGAAAAGAGCTATTGATTAGTTGCGGACAGCGTGTAACGTCAGAATACTTAGTGGTGTCGGGCTTGCTTAAGTCTTATTTGTATGATGATACAATTCGCGAACACATTATACAGTTTGCCATGGAGGGATGGTGGATATCAGATTATCCAGCTTATGCTACGCAATCTACAGGCGATATGAATGTGCAGGCGCTTGAACCTTGCGTAGTATTGGAATTGGGTATGAATGATAAGCAGGCTATGTGCGAGGCTGTGCCTAAAATGTATCAGTTTCATGGCAGAAAGTCTTTTGGCGGTTTTGTAGCTTCGCAAAAGCGCGTACTTTCCATGATGAAAAACTCTGCGAAAGAAAAGTACGAATTGCTGCTACAGCAATACCCTGCGCTGTTTCAGCGTGTTTCTAAAACAATGATTGCGCATTATCTGGGTGTGTCAAGAGAAACGTTGAGTCGGTTGAGCAAAGGTTAGACAATGTATCAGGCTACTGCATTAATTTTACCTGCTATTTGCACGTAGCATATATTATTTTCTTCCGTATAAAGCTATAATAGTGATGACCCGCAACGATGAAATAAAAGAAAATTACCTGGCATTTGTAGATGCTCATCTGGCCGATTTGCTTGCCGGTCGGGAAACAGAAATGTTGCACATCAACGAAATAGCGCGTAAGCTATTTTTATCTCCCGGTCATCTTACCAATACGATTAAACTAGTAACAGGACATCATCCCTGTTATTATTACGATCTTAAGATTATTGAAGCGACCAACAATCTATTGTTGAATACTTCACTATCTGCCTCTGAAATAGCCCGTAGGCTTACGTTTGACGCTTCTAACTTCGTTAAGTTTTACAAAAGCCTTACAGGCATTACGCCTACACAATTCAGAAAAGGAATAGCACCACCGAAGCAAATGCCGATTGAAGAGAAAGAATACATAAGATAGTTATGTATGTCATTAAAAAAAGCGGAGGAATATTGATTCAATATTTCTTCGCTTTTTTGTGTGTTTAATTTAGGCTATAGCTGCTTCATATTCTTTCATCCAGCTTTCCAGTTTTTCTTTGAAATGATCATTGTTGATATTGGTGCTGAAATCGCCTTCGCTCATTATTCTGCCCAGCAATACATCCTGCGCCTGGCCGCAATGTAAAGCGTAGCTGTAAGGTGTATGGCTAAAGGAAACCATTTCGTATACCGAGTTGAAACGCCCTGCGTATAAGCGTCCCAGCTCTTTTTCTATTTTCTTTCGCTCCAAGAATATAGGGTCGGCAACCTTGTCGCGCATCTCCACAAAATTGTTGAGCGCTAAGGTTCCTACTGCGTCGCCATTAGGCTTGCGTGCTATTTCAAATTGCGTTAAGATAGCATCCCAATCTTCGCCATGTTTTTCCATCAACTCAAATAGTTCAGAGCAATCTTCAAAACCAGCATTCATACCTTGCCCGTAGAAAGGTACAATCGCATGGGCGGCATCGCCTATCAGGCAGCTTTTATTTTCATGCTTCCATGGAAATATACGCGTAGTAATCAGTGACGAAACAGGATTGTTCATATAATCGGCTACAAGCGTTGGCATCAGCGGGATTGCATCCGGGAACTGTTGCTCAAAGAATGCTTTAACCTCTGTTTCTGTTTTTAAAGAGGCAAATGACGGACTGCCCTCAAATGGGAAAAATAAGGTGCAGGTAAAGCTGCCATCTATATTAGGCAATGCAATCATCATATAGTTGTGACGCGGCCAGATGTGCAGTGCATTTTTCTCAATCAGCCAGCTATTATCCGGCCCGGCTGGTATATTCAGCTCTTTATAGCCATGCTCAATATAGTGTTGCGAGAAGTTGGTTCTATCCTGAAACGCCATGCTGGTGCGCAATGCAGAGAATGCACCATCAGCACCGAATAGCAGGTCGCAAGTAACTGTATGCTCCGAGCCATCTTCTTGTTGCAGATGAAGTGTGTTGCTGGCAATATTGACTTTGCTGCAACGCTGGTTAAAATGAATGGTCGCGCCGTTCTGCTCGGCAAGGTCCATCAGTTTTTTATTCAGTTCGCCACGGCTTACCGAGTAAATAGCCTCGCCGTTTTTTCCATAAGGTTGAAATGCAGATGAGCCGTCTTCCTGATGCAGAAAACGTCCCGGCATAGCTATCGCAATAGATTCGATGTCTTCGCGCAAACCCGCGTACTCCAAGGCTTTCCAGCCACGGTTGCTCATAGCGAGATTAATAGACCTACCCGCGCCGATTGCTTCTTTACGCATGTCGGGGCGGCGCTCGTATATAGTAACCTCGTAGCCTTTTTTGCGTAGTAATACTGCCAGTACAGAGCCTACTAATCCTGCACCTAATATAGTTACGGAACGTTTCATTTTGCTAATTGTCGTGTTTATTTTTGAGTGCGCTAAGTTACAAAAACCTCTTTCAATATGAGGACCTTTGATGGCTAAGGCACAATTGATTTTGTCATCAGTATATGTGGTATGCCTACCTCTGTAAATATAGCGCCGCTGGCGGCATAACCGCATTTTTCGTAGAAACCCTCGGCATATTTTCGCGCATGTAATTTGATCGATGTAATGCCCCGTTGCTGTGCAAAAACTTCGGCAGCGTCCATTAGTTTTTTGCCTATTTGCTGGCCTTGAAATGCAGTATCGACGGCCATTTGACGTAGTTTTACTGCATCTGCATTTATCTGTTTCATCAACAGGCAACCTTTCAATGTATCTTCATCTAAAGCTACAAAAATAGTTTGATTGATTTCATCAGAAAGGTCGTCCTCATGTATCGACATGCCCAATGGTTTGCGCAGTACCTCATCCCTTAGTTGTAGTACTTCGGGATAAAGCGGATGCTGTGTTGCTATTATTTTTACCGACATAAAATAGAAAAGGATTGTGCCTAAAAGTACACAATCCTTTGCTATCGTTTTTCGGTAATGCTATTTTCTTTCTTTGCTGATGAACTTAGCTAACGCCTTGCCAGCGGCGGCATAGGCTTCCTGTATGCGCGTACCGCTATCATAATCGTAGCCGCCGAATGTGCGACCAGGACTTTTGTCAACGGTAACTGTCGCTAAAACATTGGATGGATTAGCCGTTTCTACAACGAGTATTTCGGCGTTTATCATTGCATTCTTACGCATTACATGCACGTTAAATCCAGGCTCAGTAAAAGTTGTTTTTACAATCAGTGTATATTTTTCCGAACCATTTTTGCCGATGTCTATACCATCAGAGTGTTTGTCAAATAGTTCTTCAAACTGAGGCTCAAAGCGGCTTTCGCGGTCTGCAACCCAAGCCTTTGCCCACTTGTCGCCTTTGCCACTTTCATCTTTATTGTAGTCTTCTTTTTTCTTGCTGATGTATTCGGCTTCGGTATCAAACTTGCCAACGCCCATGTTGCTGTAGTCATACTGAACGTTCATTTTGCTCACGCCTGCCAAAGCAGACAGGCTACCTTCTTTAAGTTTTACTTTTTGTGCAGATGCTGATTGTGCAGCAAGAACAAGTAGCAATGTGGCGCAACCTATTATTTTTTTCATGTCAGATATTTATTTTTGGTAAATGTAAGTAGCGATTGTAAATAAAGCAATACCGTTTTTACGGTATTTACAAAAGCGTCTTCCAGCGGTCGCTTTCGGCATAGGATTTGATAATGTTATTCCTTTCCAGCAAAAATCCCTCGAGGTATTTTTTTAAGAAAAGTGCATCAGCTATTTTGCCTAAAATACCCAATGGTGAGCGGTAAGTGAAATCATCAATCATCAATACACAATCACGCTCTTGTTTGAAAATATGGTCGTGCTGAAATGAATGAAAAATACCCTTTAGTTGCTCGTCCCTGAAATGATGAGGCGAGTCGAAAGCAGTAATTACAGAAGTAAGCCGCTGCTTTAACCCTAAGTGAAAGGCTTGCCAGGTAACGGTTTCGTTCAATCCTATTAATCCGCTTGTTACACCGGCAACTGCAATTTCTTTCGTTTTTGCTGTAGCGATTTTATGCAGGTCTATACTTCGTGACAAGTCAAAGCATATTTGTATGTCTGCTTTGATGCGTGTTTCGAGATGGATTGTGGGCATGGAGAAAATAAATCAAATATAGGCTTTACAAAAAAGCTTCTGTCAACACCGACAGAAGCTTTTTAAACAAAAAATATCGATTAACACTCGCTCAAGCCCAAAGGTATATTTACCGCAAGACCACCATCAGCAGTTTCTTTGTATTTGGTGTTCATGTCCAATGCGGTTTCCCACATCGTTTTTACCACAGCGTCCAGCGATACACGCGCATTATCAGGATTGCTTTGTAATGCAAGCTGTGCAGCCGTTATAGCCTTGATAGCGCCCATGGTGTTGCGTTCGATACAAGGTACCTGCACCAGGCCTGCAACAGGGTCGCAGGTAAGACCCAGGTGATGCTCCATAGCTATTTCAGATGCCATCAAGCATTGTCTTACGCTACCACCAAGACATTCCGTAAGTGCTGCTGCCGCCATTGCAGATGATACACCTATTTCAGCCTGACAACCGCCCATGGCTGCAGAAATAGTCGCACCTTTCTTGAATATGCTACCTATTTCAGAGGCGCACAATACAAAACGCATTATTTTTTCAGGATTATTACCATCGCAAAAGGCAACATAGTATTGCAATACAGCAGGGATTACGCCTGCTGCGCCATTTGTAGGTGCCGTTACCACACGGCTGAAAGAGGCATTCTCTTCATTTACCGCAAGTGCAAAACAGCTTACCCAGTCGAGGATGTAGGGGAAGCTTTCGCCACCGCTGCGTATCACCTCTATCCACTCTTCATAATTGCTATAAGGCTTACCTTTTGTAAGTCGCTTATTGAGCTTAGCTGCGCGGCGTGTTACATTCAATCCGCCGGGCAATTTACCCTCTATATGACAACCGCGAAAGGTACAGTCACGCATGGTTTCCCATATTTTCAAGATGCCGGCACGTGTATCATAATCAGGTCTCCACGCTGCTTCATTTTCCATTACTACTTCCGATATACTCAAGCCCGAAACGAGGCACCAGTGAAGCAGGTCAGCCGCAGTATCCACAGGGAAGTGTAAGTCCACATCTGCAGTACCGCCTTTTTCTTCTGTCTCTTTTACCACAAAGCCGCCACCAATAGAATAGTAGGTTTCTGCTATTGAATCGCCGTTGTCAAACGAACATAAAAATGTAAGTGCGTTGGGATGGAAAGGCAAAGATTCGTTCATTAAAAACTGAACATCTGTTGCAGGGTCAAATGCAATATTTTTTGCACCGGCGAGTTTCAGTGTCTTTGCCGTGCCTATTTCCTTAATCGTACTATCGATTAAGTTTACATCAAATGTAACAGGATCCGCACCAAACAAGCCTAATATTACAGCGATGTCTGTACCGTGACCCACCCCTGTTTTAGCCAAAGAGCCGTAAAGCAATACCTGCATGCTTTCCACGCTTTCGATACTGTATTGCTGCTTAATTTTGTCAAGAAACATAAGGGCGGCACGCCATGGGCCCAATGTATGGGAACTGCTGGGGCCTACGCCTATTTTGAAAATGTCGAAAACGGAAATGCGCTCGTTGGTTTGCACGAATAATTGGTTAAAAAATGGCCGTAAAAAAAGAGAGGTTTAAAACCTCTCTTCAAAAGTACATTAAGATATCTGATTTTTAAAAAATACAGCTTAGTTAGCTGCGGCAGCAGAGGTCGGCATGGTTGCGCCTGCATTTGCTTCCAGTTTTTCGGCTTGTTGCGGCGTCATTTTAAACTGGTCCTTAATAGCATCCTGCATATTGTACTTAGGCGTGCGTTGCAGCCATTTGCTGGAAGCAAAGTATTTTTTATCAGGATAATAGATAAAGAGGCAACTGCCGTCTTTAATAGCGTCAATAATAGGCTTTGCCATTTTGCGGCTTACCGCAGGGCAGCCCCAGCTACGACCAAGACGTTGGTTTGATTTTGCATACTCGTCACTTACATAATCAGCACCATGCATTACAATCGCACGGCTCATTGCATTGCTGTTATAGCCCGCATCCATGCCCTCAAGTCGCAGCGAATAGCCATTATCGCCTTGATAAGTATCTTTGGTAACATAGAAGCCAAAGCTACTCTGGTGGCTATTTTCAGTATTAGAAAAACGGGTTGCAAATTCTTCGCCCGTTCCCTGGCCATGTGCCACCAATGTATGAAATACCAGTTTTTTCTTTTTCAGGTCAATTACCCACATACGTGGCACGTTAGACGACAAAGAAAAATCACAAACTGTCAATAGGTTTTTACCCTCTTCAATCTCCCCGTTATCTTTTAAATTCAAATACCCGAAATAGGCTCTGGCAAATACTTCGGCATTAACCGGTGTGCTTTTTCCAAAATCGATTTCGTCATACAATTTGTGCGTTTTTTGAATGATGGTTTTACGCACATTTACATTCACTGTTTTCTCTTCCTCTGCTCTGGCAATAAAGCCATTTGAAAGCGTCATTAACAATAGTAGCACTACTACACGGATTTTCTGCATCTACAATTTTAATTTTTACTCTGTTAAAAAATATCTTTCAAACCTTTCAAAGATAAAAATAATGGATGGGTTATCCAAACACTCGAATACCTTTTTAACAGCTTAATTCTTTAATTACTGAAAACAAGTAAGATAGCTACCCTTGCGTTTAACATTTTTTTATGTGGCATATCGGCTATAATTTAGCTTGCGAAATGAAAGCTGTTGTAGAAAAAATTATAACGCCATTGCTGATGTGCTATCAGGAGGGACTGTCGGAAGCGGGCTGCGACGAAGCGGGTAGGGGTTGCCTAGCAGGCCCTGTAACGGCAGCTGCTGTGGTATTGCCGCCAGACTTTCATCATCCGTTATTGAATGACAGTAAGCAGCTAAATGAGCGCCAGCGTGAATTGTTGCGACCTGTTATTGAAAAAGAAGCGTTGGCCTGGCATGTTGCCTTTGTGGATCATGCGGAAATAGACCGAATCAATATTCTCAAAGCTTCTTTCAGGGCGATGCATCTTGCCGTGGAGCAACTAAAAGTTTTGCCGGAACTATTACTGATTGATGGCAATCGTTTCGCTCCGTATTTTGGCATCCCGCATCAATGTATTGTAAAAGGCGACAGTAAATATACCTCTATTGCTGCTGCCAGCATTCTTGCGAAAACGCATAGAGATGAGTATATGCACAGTTTGCACGAATTGCATCCCGAATACAACTGGCTCGAAAATAAGGGCTATCCTACGCCTTTTCACAAAAAGAAAATACGCGAAATAGGCTATACGCCTTATCATCGGCTTACTTTTCAAGTGCGCTAATTTTTATAGAAGCACCTTTTACAATTACGGTTTTAGTGTTTTAATTTTTGCGCAGCATTACCTGCGTGTTAAAAAGCCATGAACATTTGCATTGTTTTCATTGTTGCTGCATCAAGGCAACCTAACAAGCATTAATTTTGCGCTTTGAATGCCTTTGGCAAAGAGGGTATATATCGTTAGTTAAAAGACTATGGCTTTACTGGGAAGTATTATTTCGCGCTCACTCAATATACGAAGAAGATTATCTAAAAAAGTTGCCAGTCCTGCAACCTATCAACGCCGAACATTGCGCATGCTGCTCGAGCGCGGACAATACACCTCATTTGGTAAAAAATACGGTTTTGAACACATCTTATCTGAAACGGTAGATTGGCAGGAAGAATTTAAAAATACCGTGCCGGTTCACAATTACAGTTCCATGTTTGCCCAATGGTGGCACCGTTGTCTCGATGGCGAAGAAAATGTAACCTGGCCGGGTAAGGTTAAATATTTTGCCTTGAGTTCAGGCACTTCCGAAAGTGCCAGCAAGCATATACCTGTTACGCAGGATATGATACGCTCCATAAAAAAAGTTGGTTTCAAGCAGTTTTACAGCATGACCAATTTTAAAATACCGGCTAATGTATTTACCAAAGGTATTTTGATGCTGGGCGGCTCCACTTCGCTATTTGAGAGCGAGCGCGGCGATTATTACGAGGGAGATATGAGCGGCATCAGTGCCAAAAATATGCCCCGCATTATCAGTAATCTTTTATATAAGCCAGGGCAAAAAATATCTAAAAGTCCTAATTGGGAAGAGCGCATAAAATTGATAGTAGAGAATGCGCCGAAGTGGGATGTGGGCACGCTTTGCGGCGTTCCTGCCTGGGCACAAATAGTGCTGGAAGAAATCATCAAAACGCATAAACTCAAAACGATACACGACATCTGGCCTAATCTTACTATTTATATTCACGGTGGTGTTTCGTTCGAGCCATATCGCGAAACATTCAAGAAATTATTAGGTAAGCCGGTTCAGTTTATTGAAACTTACATGGCTTCTGAAGGTTCCTTTGGATTTAAAGCCAGGCCGGAGGCGAGCGGTATCAAATTGGTATTGAATGCCGGTATTTTCTACGAATTTGTACCGTTCAACGAAGCAAATTTTGATAGCAATGGCGAGCTCAAACCCAATCCCACTACCTATTTCATCGATGAAGTAAATAAGGATGAAGAATACGCGGTGTTGCTCAGTACCTGCTCGGGAGCATGGCGTTATTTAATAGGCGATGTGGTAAAATTTACCAGTGTTCAAGAGCATGAAATAGTCATTACCGGACGTACCAAACAGTTTCTAAGTCTTTGCGGCGAGCATACCAGTGTCGATAACCTGAACAAGGCTATTGATGCGGTAAGCAAGCAATTGAATGTGCAGATAAAAGAATTTGCAGTTGCCGGTATTCCCCACGAAAATCTTTTTGCACACAAGTGGTATATTGGCTGTGACGACAAAAATATAGATGCGGCTTCCGTGCGCGCAATTGTAGATAAAACACTGTGTGATATCAACGACGATTACGCGGTGGAGCGTACTTCTGCTTTGAAAGAAGTGTTTGTAGAAATACTACCTACACAGGTTTTCATTGACTATTTAAAGCATATAGGCAAGTACGGAGCCATGAATAAATTTCCGCGTGTGCTGAAAGGAAAACAGTTGAGTGATTGGCAGGAGTTTCTGACGCAGCGTAAATAAGCCGATAATAATTTTTCGAGGTCTTTTGCGTTGAGGGTGCAGGCTTCAATTCTCACCAAAATAATTTACCGAACAAAAAAAGAGGTTGCCTGTAAGGCAACCTTTGCTCATTTAGTAGAGGCAAGCAGCGAAATGTCGAACTTTTTTATGGGCATCGAATCGATAAACAAGGCAAAGGATTTTTAGAATTCGTTTTATTGGTGTATGGATAGTACTATTTGATGAAGTTTATTTCTTAAACTCCATTTATAATCGATTTGCTGCTAAAAATGTGGACGATGATTTGCTAGAGATAAGTTTAGCTCTGGTTTAAATATGGAGATATTTCGTATGTTTAAATTTACCAAGGGTACACAGAACTATGTAATAACGCGTACTTTCACTGAAACAAAAAAGAAAATAAGTTGGTAATTTTAAGTGCTTTCCTAACTGTTATGTATTCATTTAGGGTGTCGGAACTGTTACGAATTTCTTTAAAACAAAGAATATGTAGATAAAAGCCAAGAAATATTTGTGACCTTTACAACTATAATGATCCTTGCGAGATTAGGCGCAAATATTGAAAATTGCAGGCTGTACCAGGAAAATGTGTGAGGGGGGATTTTATCTGTTTTGCCAAAGATCACCATGTTTAATATTAAATTCGAAATCCTCCTTTACAAAACCAATCATCATAGGCTAAAGCATTATAAAAGGCTGTTCTCCATGAGTTAACGAATGCATTGCTTCTTGATAAAGCCTGTTCAGTAAGGTGCTTGCGTACCATTGCTGCACCACCTTCCGAAAATTGATATTCAAGGTGATAGCTAATATTTGAGAGTTCCTCGGCTGCTTCAGCACCGTATAGGTCATTTAATTCGAAGGAGTTAAAATGGTTTTCAACCCTATCTTTCAGAAGAGCATTCCATTGAGTTGGGCAATCCACATAAAAATCTAGTATTGCAGGAGATGTTTTTATGACCTTTGCCTTTAACCATAATTCATTTTCTATATTATCGAAATAAGGGTGCAAAAGTTCTTCAGCTGGGGACGTCGGAAATGAAGTTTTTTTCTTACCCATATTGCAATCCTTGCAACTTGGTATGAGATTAGCTGGAGTGACGGACAAATAAGGATAATATGCTTTCGCTAAATAGTGATCAAGTGTAGTCACCAACCGATGAAAGCAATAAGGACACTTTTTATTCTGGGGTAAGCTCATTATACTGTCATACACAGATCGCCCCGGAGAGTCTTTAGGCACAAAGCACAAATCATAAACATCTTGCATTTCATTAATAGTCACTTGCCCTTGTAAAGTCCGAATAGCCTTATTTGCTTTTTTTGATTTGTTCTGGGGCAGTGTATGTAGAATATTTAAGGCTACAGCATCCTCATAGGTTTTAGATTCATCATGAATGGCCTGTACACAGTTACGTAATCTTTTTGCAAGATCTGGATCTGTTATGGAACTAATACAATTTAAAAATACCCTTTGAGCTTTGTCGGATGGCTTTGATAAGTGGCGCACTATTGTCTGCTTTTTTTTCTTGCAAAAAGTACTCTGGCTAAGGCACGGGCCTCCATACCAAGTTTGTCGTTAAAATGATCTAGAAGTGCATCATAAGACTCAAGCTCTTCAACTGCCTTTTTAAGCAGCTGATAAAAACCAGAATCGGTAACTTCTAGCTGAAATACCTCTCGTGTTAATATGCCAACATTTTCCCCAAATGTTTCTATTTCTGGTCTTTCGGCCGTAGCGATTCCTCCAACTCTATGCAATTTGTATACGCAATCACTTGGAACTTCCTGAAGTACTACTGGAGAGTGAGTAGCGACTATCGCTACTCCGTTCATATCCGATAGAAGTTCTGCAAGAGCCCTTGTAAAGGCAGATAGAAGTGGAGGATGTAGGTGTGCTTCCGGTTCGTCAACGAAAATCAAACTTTTTTCCTGAACGGTTTCCACTAGCTTTGTAATGGTTAGAAGAATTATTTTGTGACCCGAACTGAGCCTTTTAAAAAAGGCAGGCCCTTTTGTTTTAATTTCTGTTTTAGTCCAGGTCAATAGCTGACGAATATTCGCTTCGGCAAAGTTTGGATCTGACTCCAATGCCTGTAAGCGTTTTTCAAGGCTTTCGGTTTTTAATTTCAAGCAGGCTATAAAACTTCCAATAAACTCTTCAATAATTTCAGTGCCGGTCTTTATACGAATAGAATCTTTGTTATTTTTTTCAAGAGTTTTAAGCCCGATATATCTGAATTGTATTTCAGTATACGGACTAACCACATCGAAATAAGGAATGTTTGTATCAAAAGCGCTAAAAGACACCGACACAACATTTCCAAACTGACCTCCAACGCCCTTAAAAGTTACAATACCTTTTGATTCTTCTTCCTTATAGAGGGTACTGATCATATTATTGATCATATTTGTTTTACCCACACCATTTCTTCCTATTAGGACATGCACGTTTGAGGATGGATTAGATTCCGGCGTAACATTGTATGAAAGCTTCATGTCTGGGCTTTCTGAAGTTATTTTTGGACTATTAAACCAAAATCGGAACTTTGATAATTTTGCTCCGCCACGAGCCATCCTATGGTATTGGCCTTTAATTGTCGCGAGATCAATACCTCTCATCAGAGAGATTCTCGTTACTCGCTCGTTCTCAACATCCGAAAGGACTTGTGGCGAATATGCGATGTCCCGAAGTCCAATTAAAATTTTCTTGCGGGCATGCGATGGTAATTTGTTCAAGCTTTCATAGTAATCTGTACCTCCACCAAGGGAAAAGAAGTCTTTGCCTATAATTTCAAATTTATCATTTCTAGATAGTGGCCGGTCTTGCTCCTGTTGCCCTTTGAACGCAATTCGAACATTTGACAAATCATGTACCGTGGAGGTTTCATCCTTATAAGCAACACCAAAAAGCGTGTAGTAAGAATAGTCATTCCAATCGTCCCATTTGAGAAGAACTGTATCCGGCTCAAAGGCAAACGTATTTGGATTGCGTGGTGTAACAACAAAGAGCATATCGATTGGTCATTTTGGCGACATCACATTTCGATGTTAGTAAGTCGAACCTAAAAATATGAAAATTAATATTTTTTTCATAATTTTTCAATGTGTTGCCTTATCACCAGTGATCATTGCAATTGAGTTCAATATTGTCACCATTAGGTTCTAGCATTTTTTGAACTTTTAAGGTCGAATTTAAAGAGCTTTTATAGTGTAATATAGGAAATCGATAAAATGGGTATAAGCTATTATTTATTAATATGTTACAGTTCTTAAAGGCTTAAAATAAAATTCAGAATTTTGTAGCCTGTGTTGGTTGATCAATTTTTTTTAATAATTCTCCATTCTTCAGAATATAATAGGAAGGATGAAATAATTCAAATTGCTGCAAATTATTCCACGACAAAGGTTTCCATCAGAATAAAAAGATATAGCCAGAATAATCAGCTTTTAATCTGCCACCATATATAATCACAAGATTTAGCAGCTATTTCAGGATATTGCTTTTATGTTCAGATAGAATTTATTATTGCAACGGCTAAGTAAGATTGAAAGTTTATTTTTGATATTTTAACTTTATTCTAAAAGGTAAATAATTTGTTTACCAAATTGCAAAAAAACTATACAATGAAACCTTTAATCTATTTACATGGTGGCCCAGGAATGAACTCAAATCCTGAAATGCATCTACTTAAACGGCCATACTTAGACGCAGGATTTAGGTTGCTTTTTTGGAACGAACCCTCTATAAACCGTCCACTTGGTTATCCCTTCCGTGAGACCGATTCCTTCCAAAATTTATTGGATAGTGCTGAGTCTTTTTTTCTTGAGCAGTATAGAGAATTCCAAGGCGAAAAATTACCAATTTTTGCTTTTTGCTATGGGTGTATCCCTGCCTTTCACCTCATGAAACTGCATCCCGAAAAAATTAGCAAGGTTATTTTAGTCACCCCGGATTTTTGTTTCGCGGAAGCGAATGAAAATATGTTTCGTCTGGCAATGAAAAGCTACGAAAAGCAGCGTAACAACTTTGCAGTTGAGGAACTAAGTGCTGCACTTCAAAATTACGATGGGTCTTTCAGCGCTACTACTGAGCGAGGCTTTCGCCAGTATGTTGCCAGTCCAGAGCTTTTTAACTATTATTGGAGCGATGAAAAATCCATGGAGCAATTCTGCAAATACTTTTCAGGTGATGATTACTCATTGGATATCGAAGCATTTTTTAAAGTCAGGAAATCAATGTATCCTGTGAAACTAAACAGTTGTGATATTCCATGCCTACTGATTCATGGAACAAAAGACAGGATTATTTCTATAGAATCTGAAATCAAGAATTTAGAGGGACAAATAGAAAATCTGCAGATAGTAACGATTGAATGTGATCACTATGTTCATATCGAGGCATTGGAAACCTGCATAGCAACTATAAGTAACTTTTTAAAACCCTAAATAATTCTGCTTCGTATTGCGAAAGAAACCAGCTGTGCTATGTTCCTGCTATTCGTCTTTTTAAGCATATTGCGCCGGTGGTTGTCGACAGTGTTAACACTTATCCTTAGCTTCCCCGCAATTTCTTTGCTACACATACCATCGGCCAAATAGCACAATACATCCTTTTCCTTTTTCGTGAGCAATGAATCTTCCTCATTGGGGAAGAAGAAATTTGTCATAATTCCTTCACGCCCTCCTGTGATGGGATCTATTTTGTCTACTCGATGAACTATCAAGCTATCACTTTTAAAAGCGCTAATATCATTGATTATACCCATACTGTAAATAGGAGCCCGGTTAACAGGGTCGATTAAGTAGGTACCTTGTTGGAAAATATGGACTGTTGTGTTTTTCTTACTCTTTACCCTGAAATTGTAAGAAAAGCTATAGGACTCATCGGCCTTATAATTCTCCTTAATGAATAGTTGGTTTTCTTTGAAAACGCTTTCGTTATAAATCCGAAAATCATCTTCATTATAAACGTCAATTAACCGCGATATCCCTCCCTCAAGAAACTCTCTTGCGTCATAACCTATGATGGATTTAATGCTGTCAGTTAGCATCAGATATTGATGCTGGCTGTAGTCAATTACATAAAATACAGCAGGGCTAAAAGGAAAGAGACTTGACTGATATCGGATTGATGATATTCTCTCCATTACTTCCTCTATCTCTACAATTTGAGATTGGTAGTAGAGCTTTTCAAGGTGATTAAGGAAACTGAAAGGGTGTGTTTTAAGTTTCATCTCATGATAGATTGGTTTTCTAATAAACAAAATAACTAGTACTGACAATAGTCAGAAATGACTATTGTAGCTATTCTTTTTGCCCAATACTTTTGCTTATGTTGATATTACAAATGTAAATAATGGTACCAAGATTGATCTTTATTTTTTGCTGTTTGACCAACCAACTCGCATTGGGGCAAACATGCCCAAATGGATGGGAGTTTAAAAATGTAATTTCCGCAACTGAAGCGCAGTTCTCATATTGTGTTGAGCCTAGACCTGGAAACTTAGGCCAGCAAATATTTATAGGCTACCGAATAAATTTCCGTTCGTATAAAGAGGTTAGGTTTACTGTAGTGATAAAAACAACCTGTGGCAATGAAATAAAAAAGAAGATCTATTTACCGGAAGCTAAATCTGGTGTTTTATATAGCGGCGGAGGTTTTTTTGGGGAGATATACATGGGTTTTAGTATTTGGAAAGAGGATTGTAATAATCCAGAAAATCGGATTGCAGGATTACAGATAGTCGATTACACTTTCAAGGTAGATGAGGATATATCTTCAACAACTCACGACGAAATACAAACTGAAGACGAGGAACGCATAATGCAACTTGAAGAAAAACAAAGAACGCAAAATGAAAAAACTAGTAAGGTATTGGAGGAAAAAGAAAGCATACAGTCTAGGACAAAAAAGGAAGATGATGACGATAACGAAGCTACACCTTACATAGAAAGTGAAAGCGACAGGCAGCGTCGATTAAGGATGGAATCCTTGATTAATAGAGACTGGGATGAAGATCAAACGATGACCACCGCAATTACAAACACTGCCGGTGTAATGACATCTGCATTAAGTTCAAACATGGACAACGATGACGAAGATGATGAGCTGTTTTCATATTTGAAGGGTACTATTGGCTTAGGCCTGAATCATATTCCTGTATTGTCCAATTTGACTCTTGTTCAAAACAACCTACAGACCGGGGGTAATAAGGTAACTTACTCAACTAAAATTGGCAATACCAATCATCCTGTAGTTAGTATGGGGATGATGTTTTCAATGTTTAATAATACATTTATCAGTTTCCGGATTCAGCCGTTTGCATCCTTGGGATTAAATGCATTTGAAAGCAATGTTTCAGGAACGCACCTTACGTACGGAGGTTATTCAGCGTTGGGTTTCGGGCGGAGATTTAAATTTCTTTTAAAAGGCGGGTATGCTTGGAGGAACGGGAATGTGACCTATGATAATATTTTAACCGGCCGGGATGAGTCCGGAACCTCCAGTTATGATTATAGCACACTACAATACGGAGCTGGACTATATTGGGGATTCGAGGGGCATGACTTCTTCGCAGAAATTTCAGCATATAAGGAAAATGTTTCTTTTTTGAAGAACAGAAAGTCAGATGTATATTCATACGAAATCAAGCTCTCTTTTACTTATATAGCGCTTGTCTTGCAGTTTACTCCGAACTATCCCATTGCGGGAGAATTAAAGTATTTCAACATTACCGACCGAAAAAAGCAGGGATTATGGATAGCTTCACTTTATGTTCCTTTCAAGATATTTTCAATAGACTAAAAATGAGGCCACGTCTACTCCATTTTTTGCTGTTTCCATTTTTCTTCTCTTCTGGCTGTACCAAAGAAATTTACATTGAAGATGAAATTGAAGCAAGTCAAAAATAATCAGTATAAACAAAAATATTCCGATAACCAACGGCACAAAATTGCTTGAAGTTTTATTAGAGGATAGTATAAAAATAGAAATTTCTTTTCTCTGCGAAAAGACTCTTGCTTCGGGCGGAGACTCCATTGCTTCTGCTCAAATATATTCGAATACAGCACTATTTACTTTTGAAACAAGAGGAAATTTAGTATATAAATATAGTGATGGGGAATATATAATTGACGGTGAACACACCGGCGGCACAATTATGTTTTATGCTGTAAGACAAAGACCGTTTACTGCGAATTGGCAGTCTTATGATCAAATGCCAGGCAGCAATGAAAATTTACATTGGAAGATAAATGACAATGGCTATATCGCATTTAAAAAAATAGTAAACCAGATAAACATTTACGGCTGGATGCACATTGAAATTAGTCCGTATGAAATTGAAGTTATAGAATTTGGTTACCAATTACATCAACCTCCTAGAGCAGGCAATTAACTGAATAAACATAAAATATAAATTTTATGAAAGCATTACTTGTAAAAGCTGCGCTAGTAGCAGGATTTATCCCTGCTCTAAACTCAGGAGCATTTGCGCAGCAAAAAAGCGCTACAAGAAACCAAGGCGAATTAGATGTCGTTATAGTATCAGGAAGTAGTAATTCTATTAAAGACATTAAGGTTAAAAACACAACCAAGAGTACGATTGATGTGCATTTATATTATCAAAATAATTCAGAAATTTGGTCGGACGCTAGAGGTAAAGATGACTTGGCACCTGGTCAGAGTTATAAGTTTACAGCAGTAAACCCTAACGGCAAAGTCAGAGTGTGGTATCGGACTTCTGGCAAGAATGATCGATTCCCATCCAGAAGTGAAGCTGTTGGCGAGAAATAATTGAACCGAATGGCTAATATACGAGGTATACGATCAAGTGAATTTCCGAGCTTATTAATAGCGCTAAATTCAAATCGTGCCGGCTTGACGAAAACCTCAACACGATAAAAAGTATAGAGAATGATTTCTTTCATTGAAGAATTAGAGGGGTAAATATGGTATCAAGAGAATAAAATAGAAATTGGAATACCGAAATTCGCATTTTCGATTTTTCTTATAAGTTGTGGGATTAATTTGTGATATATTTAGTCGGGATTTTAAGCCTTTTCAGCTCCCTAAAATCCTGCCTTACTAGAGTACCTTTTTTAGTTGATAAGTTAAATTGGCTAACCGGATCGATCCAGCTTTTGGCAAGATGCAAGTGATTTTCTGCTGTTTTAAATATGATGCAGACATGGGAGTCGCCAATCAGTGTGCGGTTATTTTTTGAATTTGAGGGAATATTATATATTGTGAGGGATTAAAGATTGTTTATGTCTCAAAATAATTTTTCTGAACAAATTCAAAAGTTACTTAATTTCTATAATGCCATAGGAAGACTGCCAACAGAAAAGGAGGATCTAAGACTACATCGATGGATGGCCGTCGTCAGAGGTAAAAGGAAATACGGAGAATTGCTAAAATCGGAAGAAGCTTGTTTAGATGAAATAGGATTTATATGGGATGCTAAGTTGGCAAAGAAACAGGAAAGGGAAAGCCTGCGATTAGAAAAGAATTTGAGCGAGTTGCTTGAATTTCTTGGAGTACATAAAAGGTTGCCTACATTTTTAGAATCATCACATCTATATGGGTGGATGTCTTCATTAAGGGTTATGAAGCGTAAAGGCGCACTCCCAAATGATATTGAATCTAAGCTTGATTCTATCGGGTTTAGTTGGAATAAGAATGCAGATAATTGGGATGCCAGGATGAACGAATTGGTGACATTGGTTGAGAGCTCAGGAATGAAAGGACTGGTGAACCATTCTAAACTCTATAGTTGGTATAAGAATCAAGAATATTTGTTAGATGAAGAAACCCCGGAGAGCCATAGAAAGACTGTCTTCAATAATTTTTTCACATCAATTCTTGCAAAGGGTGATTCAACGGGTAATACAGAATTAAATTCCAGCTCAACAGGACGAATTGAGGTTACTTTAAAGACTATACCGTTTTCGGATATTAAACAGATAGCAATGTTGGGTAGACTATCCGAGTTTCATAAGACGAAAGGTTATTGGCCTAAAAGTGGGGCTGTTGAAGAAGATGAAAGAAAGCTTGGTATTTGGTGCCAATCGCTAAGGCGGAGATACAAGTTGGATTCTTTGGCTCCATTCTGGTTGGATGAACTACGGGCCATAGATTTTAGTTTCAATGGCAAGGCTGACACTTGGATGAAGAATTTCGAAACGCTCAAGCAATTTGTAACCGAAAACAAAAAGCTTTTTAATCCTAAACACGTCCTCTACAACTGGATGCGCCTTCAAATATCTGGATTCAAAAGACTGAGTGAGGATAAGAGAACCTTGTTAGAGGCTATGCATGTACTTGAATTCTGGCAAGGCAGGAAAGTGGACTGGAACCATAACCTCCATAAGGTGAAAGCATTTTTAGAGCAAACAGGGAAACTGCCAACAAAAAGGACAGCACCTAAGTTGAATGCGTGGATTGCTGCGCAGAAACGAAAGTTCAAAATTAACCTACTGTCTAAACAGGAAATTAAAGAATTGCGAAGGTTAGGAGTTTTGCTAAGTATGGCTCATAGCAAAGAGTTGAAGTGGGAAGCAAACTATAAACAGTTAATCGGGTTTAGGGCTTCAAACCCACAGAGATGGCCAGGCTACTATGGTCAGGTTAATGAGCGGTTTCTCTATCACTGGTGCCAGGCGCAACGTCAATTAAAAGCGGGTACAGCGGGAAGGAAAAGACTGGAACAAGACAGGATCGATAAATTGAATTCTATAGGATTTTTTTGGACACTGGATGACATAAAGGAAAGCCTTTGGAGTCAAAAGTACAAAGCACTTCAAGCTTATGTTGAAGAAAACGGGACATCAAGTATTCCGACCAAAATTAACGGTAAGGGAGATTTGAAGGCATGGTTGAGGAGGCAACAAATCAGCTTTAAGAATGGGGCGCTGTCGGAGGAAAAGACTGAAAAGCTGAAGTCAATCGGCATGCCCGGTTTCGGATAAGAATACGCATGCTGTTACTGACTAATGAAGTGAATTTTCTCTTTAGTAATGTAGGCCGCAAAAGCAATAAACGGCAGGTGTCTTTTGTTCGCAGGGTTTCATTGGTTTGGATTAGAACATTTTTTCAATGCCGCCATTCTTTGCTGTTTATTAATGGTCTCGCCGGCATACTTATGTTTCGTTTCAAGAGCAAAGGTACTTCCGTGTTTATTAGCAGCAACAAAGTCAAGCCCTGCGGGTTTGCTGAAAAATCTCCACCCGCTAAGGCGGGTAGTATTTATTCAGCAAAACCTTGTTGCCGCTAAACACGGACCTTTCATGCTCCCGAAACGACATAAGCATGCTCCGGCTCATTCAACGAATAATAACAGCAATAAAGGCCGGCACTTGCTTTGCTGAATGGGGGAAAGAGAGGAAACGAAAAGCGTCTCCTCTCTTTAACGAATAACGGGGTAAGGTTTTGTCCATTTACAAGTCTGTTTTACAAAGGCAAATCTTGCTTGCTTGCTTGATTGATTGCTTGCTTGCTTGCTTGCTTGCTTGCTTGATTGATTGCTTGCTTGCTTGATTGATTGATTGATTGATTGATTGATTGATTGATTGATTGATTGATTGATTGATTGATTGATTGATTGATTGATTGATTGATTGATTGATTGATTGATTGATTGATTGATTGATTGATTG
>PJTT01000228.1_pt1 | contig 78619 bp, 67 predicted proteins | sample 1512261 | NCBI WGS metagenome assembly PJTT01 (sample SAMN08177685, study PRJNA422409) | Soil metagenome, whole genome shotgun sequencing project. | isolation source: Soil (2) enriched on wood chips | place: USA: Madison | collected 2015-01-15 | reverse complement strand
GCTACGACTACAAATATGAGGGGCTTTGTTTATTAAAATGATCTTTAACAAAGCAAACTCCCCTTTAAAAAACAAAAAGTAACATAAGAAAAATGTTTACCGGACAACAATGATTAGATAATTAGTTAATTAGACAATTGGAGTTTAAGGAAAAGCAAAGAGACTTACACATTGCCCAATAGAATTGATGCAGTACAAGAGTGCGACGCAACAGACGATGATAGTAGTACCATAGCTCGTAACATAAAAATATTTATGGCTCTATCAGACTCTACCTAAGCCCCTCCTTCGGAGGTTCCTGAAAAGGAAGTAACGAAGTTAGGGGGAGGCTTTTTTTAAACGTACTGCTCGTTATCGTTAGGGAAATCGTTGCTTTTTACATCGGTAATGTATTGTTGCACGGCACCAGTAATTTGTTCGTTTAAGTTTAAGTATTGGCGTAAAAAGCGTGGTTTAAATTCGGTGTTAATACCCAACATATCGTGCATTACCAAAACCTGACCATCGCAATATTTACCACCGCCAATACCAATGGTAGGTATATTCAAACTCTCCGAAACTTCTTTGGCTAACTGTGCCGGAATTTTTTCTAACACAATGGCGTAAGCACCTGCTTCCTGCAACAATAACGCATCACGCTTTAGTTTCTCAGCTTCGGCTTTATCGGTGGCACGTACTACATAGGTGCCAAATTTATTAATAGATTGTGGCGTTAAACCCAAATGCCCCATTACAGGAATACCGGCACTCACAATTTTTTTTACGGATTCAATTATCTCTTCACCGCCTTCTAACTTTACGGTATGTGCACCGCTTTCTTTCATAATACGCACGGCAGATGCTAAGGCTATTTCAGAATTGGATTGATAATAACCGAAAGGTATATCAACAACAATCAATGATCTTTCGCGGGCACGAACCACACTTTGTGCATGGTAAATCATTTGATCTAAAGTAATAGGCAGGGTAGTAGTATGCCCGGCCATTACGTTACTGGCACTGTCGCCTACAAGCAATACTTCTACACCGGCACGATCAAAAATTTGCGCAAAAGAAAAATCGTAAGCGGTAATCATAGAAATTTTTTCACCGGCCGCTTTCATTTTTTGTAATGTATTGGTCGTAACTTTTTTTAGGGGCTGGGCGGCTGCTTGTTGCATAACAGTGTTTGTTGTTGTAATAAATGAAAGGCAAAAGTAAGTGTTATAGGTATTATTTTACCTGATCGTATAAATGTTGTATTAGTCCGTCAACCAAACCAATTTTGGGTACAAATATTTCGTTGCTATCGGCAAAGCGCATTACGTTAATATAAATAAGTAAAGCGGGTACAATAACATCGGCACGGTCTTCACGCATTTTAAATAAACGCATCCTTTCCGATAAAGATAAAATACTGAACTCACGGTAATAGTCCTTCAACAAATCTAATGGAAGCGATTTACCATCTTTTCGTTTGGACATGGAGAATACTTTATTAATATTTCCACCGGTGCCAATTGCAGTTACTTTATGGTAACCCTTGGTGTATTTTTTAATATAGTCCTTCATTTCGTCCCACTGTTTATCGGCAACCTGTTGCTTTAATAAACGAATGGTGCCTATGTTGAATGACTCTTTAAAAACCAGTTGACCGTCGGAGAAAAATGTAAGCTCGGTACTACCGCCACCTACATCAATATACAAGTAGGAGTCGTCCTTGGACATGTTTTCGGCCACATGATTTTCGTAGATAAAAGATGCTTCCTGCTGGCCGGTAATTACTTCTATTTTAACGCCTGTTTTGGCATATACTTTATCAATAATAGCAGCGCCATTTTTTGCATCACGCATGGCCGATGTAGCACAGGCTTTTAAATGACTAACGCCATATACATCCATCAGTAATTTGTAAGACTGAATGGTTTTTACAATATTTTCAACCTTTTTGGCACTTATTTCACCGGTATCAAATACATCAAACCCAAGACGCAGGGGAACCCTAACCAGCGCCAGTTTATTAAATACAGGAGCTGTGGGATTAAAGGCTTGTACATCGGTAATCAAAAGCCTTGCGGCGTTACTTCCAATATCAATTGCTGCCAGTATCACTTGTTATATTCGCTTTTTTAATGAGATAATTGTAGGTTTCTACCTGCGAACGCCACTTGCGTTTACCGGCAGAAACATACTCATTGTTTAAATCATTGTTTAAGCGCCTTGCTTTTACGTTATCTTTTAACTGAATCTGTAAAATATCTATCAACTCTTTTTTAAGCGAAACATTCAGTACAGGGCAACATGTTTCTAAGCGATGATCAAGATTTCGGCGCATCCAATCGGCCGAAGATAAATAAACTTTTTGTTTACCCTTATTATGAAATACAAATACCCGGGCATGCTCCAAATACTCATCTACAATGCTTATGGCTTCTACCGGGTGTTTAAACTTATTATTTTCGGTTACAAAGCAAAAAATACCACGTACAATAAGTTGTATTTTAACACCGGCACGGGCCGCTTCGTGTAATTTGGCAATCATTCTTTCGTCGGACAAAGAATTCATTTTTAATAAAATGCCGGCCGGTTTATTCTTTTGCGCTTGTTTAATTTCTTCATCAATAAGCTTTATCATTTCCTGCGATAAAAACGTAGGACTAGTTATTACTGTTTTACATAACTTAAGTAAAGCCGCATTTTGTTTTGGTGCCAACAGGTAATTAAATATACGGTTGGCATCGGCCATAATTTTGGTATTGGCTGTAAACAGGCAATGGTCACCATATATTTTTGCTGTTTTTTCGTTCATGTTACCCGTACTTACAAAACCATAGTGTTTAAGTTTACCATTTATTTTTTTACTTATCACACATAATTTGGCATGTACTTTTAGCTTAGGAATTTCTACTAACACTTTTACACCTACTTCTTCCAGGCTTTCCTTCCAATCCAGGTTAGCTTCTTCATCAAAACGAGCTCTTAATTCCAACATTACAATTACTTGTTTGCCATTACGGGCTGCATTAATTAATGCATTCACAATTTTTGATTGGGACGCTAAACGATAACAAGTTATTTTAATGGTGGTTACATCCGGGTCAAAAGCTGCTTCTCTTATTAAATCAATAATAGGCGCAAAGGAGTGATAGGGAAAATGTAACAATACATCACGTTTATGTATTACTTCTGTTACTCGATTTTCTACAAACAACGGATGATCGAACGGTTTGTTACGCTTATTTTTTACAGCAAAAACCTGTGCAGGAAAATCCATAAAGTGGCGGAAATTATGAATACGGCCACCGGGTATTAAATTATCCTTCCTGCTAAGGTTTAAACGACGTATTAAATATTCCAGCAAACCGGTATCTATTTCACGGTCGTACACAAAACGCACAGGTTTACCCAGGCGTCTGTTTTTTAAACCCTTTTTTAGTTTTTGAATAATATTGGTAGATACATCATTGTCAATATCAATCTCTGCATCACGGGTCATTTTAAAAATATAGGCTTGGTATTCGTTAAAGCCAAAGTATTGAAAAATGTCCGGCAGGTTAAAGCGTATCGCATCTTCCTGTAATATAATATGGTGTTCGCCTTCCGGTGATGGTAATTGTATAAACCGCCCCAATACCTTACTACGTACTTCAATTAAGGCATATTTTTTTAAAGTGTCATCGCCTTTTTTACGCATCACTACGGCCAGGTAAATTGATTTATCTCTCAATACCGGAAACTCTTTAATATTTTCAATCATTAAAGGAATTACATAAGGACTTATCTCTTCATCATAATAGTCACGAATAAAAGCCTGCTGTTCTTCGTTTAATTCGGTTTCCTGTTTTATAAATACTTTTTGACGGTGCATATCTTTTTGCACTTCCAGCCAAATGCGGTTAAAATCTTCCTGTTGTTGTAATACGGTAAGTTGTATTTGATCCAATATAGCCTGCGGATTTTGTTCTAAATGCATATTGGCTTTAGTACCTACGGCCAACATACGGCTAAGTGTAGCTACACGTACCCTAAAAAACTCGTCCAGGTTATTAGAAAAAATTCCCAGAAAACGAATTCGTTCAATTAACGGAACTGTTTTATCACCTGCTTCCTGTAAAACACGGGCATTAAATGATAACCAACTTATATCACGGGCAATAATCTTAGGCTTGTGGTGTGTCATAATTTTACGCTATATACAAAAATAACCAACCTATTTGTTTGGCTATGTTAAGTTTTTGATTTTGTACTTATTAGCTACAAAAAATAAGATATACAAGTTACCATTTTAATGTTTGAAGGCCATACTTCATAGCAAAACATGTTGCACTGTACCGTATGTAAAAAACGTTTTCAGTAAATTAAAATAAAACTTATAAAAGTTTTGTTGTAGCTTTTCACTTTAAATGAGATAGCATAAACCATGCAATAATCTGCTGGAAAAACAACTGATTGCTTTTTATTTCTCATTGCCATAACGCTAACACCTCTGTTGCTCACCACGCATTACCTGGGAATTGCCATTTAATTTCATAAACCACATTTTTATTCTGATGAAAAAGATCTATGTTATCTTACTCAGCATTTTTGCTGTTATCCTTGTTATTGTACTTTGTACCGGTGCCTACTTAAGGTTTTACCTGCCTAACATTAACAAAGCTCCCGACCTTACTGTTGACAAAACACCCGAACGTGTTGAACGTGGCCGTTACCTGGCACATCATGTTGCCGTTTGTATGGATTGCCATAGTACCCGTGATTGGTCGCTGTACTCCGGCCCGCCCGTAGGCGAGCTTGGTGGCGGTGGCGAAAAGTTTGGTAAAGAAATGGGCTTTCCCGGTAATATTTACTCGGCAAATATTACGCCGCACCATCTTGGTAGTTGGACAGACGGTGAAATATTCCGGGCCATTACTGCCGGTGTAAATAAAGATGGTGATGCGTTGTTTTCAGTAATGCCTTACCAACGTTATGGCTTAATGGATGAGGAGGATATACATAGCATTATAGCCTACATAAGAACCCTAAAACCATTACAAGCCACACAGCCAAAACGTGAGTTAGACTTTCCGGTAAACTTTTTAATTAATACCATGCCGCAGGAACCTGCTTTTACCAAAAAGCCCGATGAAAAAAATGTGGTAGCCTACGGTAGTTATTTAACCAATATGGCAAGCTGTGTAGATTGTCATAGCCAAAGAAGCAAAGGCGAAATTGTTACCGGTACCGAGTTTGGTGGTGGTATGGAGTTTGCACAACCCGGCGGCGTGGTACGGTCGCCAAACATTACACCACATATGGAAACAGGAATAGGACAGTGGACTAAAGAACATTTTATTAGTCGCTTTAAACAATATACCGATAGCAGTTATCAATCGCCAAAACTTACCATGCAGGATTTAAACACGCCTATGCCATGGCAAATGTATGCAGGTATGTCCGAGGCCGATCTTGGTGCCATATATGCCTATTTAAAAAGTTTAACCCCTATAAACAATATGGTAAATCGTTTCGAGAAAAATAAATAAGCCCAACTTTTCCATTTATAAAACGCTGATTGGTGTTACTGTTACGGTAACATTAATCAGCGTTTCTCTTTAATAAATACTGTTGCGTGTTATACTAATTCGTTTTTTGTTTTGTTAGTCAGCAGCAGTAATACTATTCAGCTTTTGTTGCGTCGCACACTTCAACGTTCTGTCAGCTTATCATCATCGTGTTATATTTAATTGTTCCTCTAGTGGCGCAAAGGGTTTACGCAGCGTCAAGCAGCGTAGCAATATTTTTTGCTCAAAAAACTCAGTGTAACTCCGTGAAAAAAACTCCATTACCTCTGTGGTAAAAAACTAAGCCAGACTTTTTCGGCTATCTACTATCTTTCTGAGATACTGACTTACGGACTTTCCGACTCTCGGACTCGCATTGCTCATTAGCGAACGGGTTCCCGAAATAAATTCGGGATGCTGCTTTTTGGCCAATAGAATTGGTGCAGCAGAACGGAGCGTCGCAAGGGACGATCAATAGCATTACTAGAGTTGGTAACATAAAAAATTTCTTAATAATACCGGTAATGTCTTTTGGTCATCCGAACTCCCGACTTACGTACTATGCCCCATTCAACATTACAGGATAGTTAGTTTCTGTTTTTGTATATATTGTAGGCCTTATTATAAAATTGCCAAGATGAAATTTTTTCTCCTCGTTTTTAGTGCATTATTTGTATGCAATAGTTTTTGCATTGCTCAGCAACCAACAAAAACCCATAAACTTTGGTACACCCAACCTGCAACGAGTTGGAATGAAGCCTTACCCATTGGCAATGGACGATTGGCTGCCATGGTATTTGGTGGTGTAGAAAAAGAACAATTGCAGTTAAATGAAGAAACTATTTGGGCAGGTAAACCACATAATAATGTAATAGATAGCCATAGTTATCATATCGCGGAAATAAGAAAAATGTTGTTTAATAAACAATATGCCGAGGCACAGGCTTATTCAAGAGCAAAAATTGTGGCCAAACAAAATGGCATGAGTTACCAGCCCGCCAGTAATTGCTGGATTACCTTTCCAGGCCATGAAAAAGCAACAGCTTATTACAGAGAGTTGGATATTGCCAATGCGACTACCACCGTTAAGTATACTGTAAATGGTGTGCAATATACCCGTACAGCTTTTGCAGCATTGGGTAATAATGTAATTGCGGTACAAATAAAAGCAAGCAAAGCCGGTGCCTTAAATTTTACCGTTAATGTAAACTCACCGCATGAAAGCAGTCGTGTATTTGTAAAAAACGGTGTACTAATATCTGCAGGCAAACCCGGCAAACAGGAAACCCTGGAAGCTGCCATAAATTATGAAACCCATGTGAAAGTAAATACCAAAGGCGGTAGTAGTAGTAGTAGTAGTAGTTTTAATGATACGGCCGTAAATATTAAAGGGGCAACCGAAGCAACTATATATATATCTATTGCCACCAATTTTAAAAAGTATAATGATGTGTCAGGTGATCAACACATGAAAGCTGCTGCATTTTTAAATAGTGATGTAAAAAAAGGCTACACACAATTATTGAATGAACATATTCGTAACTACAAAAAGTATTACGATAGAGTCTCTTTATACCTGGGCCAATCGGATAAAGCGGTAAATGCTTTACCAACCGTTGAACGCTTGAAAAAATTTAATGATGGTTTTGATCCGGAGTTTGTAGCGCTCTATTTTCAGTTTGGTCGTTACTTATTGATATCCGGTTCTCAACCAGGTGGACAACCTACCAACTTACAAGGAGTTTGGAATGACAGAACCAAGCCGGCTTGGGACAGCAAATACACCATTAACATTAATACCGAAATGAATTACTGGCCCAGCGAAACCACCAATTTAAGCGAGTTGGGCGATCCTCTGTTTACGATGGTGAAAGAATTGTCCGTAACAGGAAAAGAAGCCGCAAAAAAAATATACAATGCCCGTGGCTGGGTTACCCATCATAATACCGATTTGTGGCGTATTAACGGCCCGGTAGATGGCGGTTTTTATGGTATGTGGCCAATGGGTGGTGCCTGGCTAACACGTCATTTATGGGAGCATTATTTATTTACAGGTAATAAAAACTTTTTAATAGAAATATATCCTGTATTAAAAGGAGCTGCGACTTTTTATGTGGATGCTTTACAAAAAGAACGCGATAACGGATGGTTGGTTGTAGCACCATCTATGAGTCCGGAAAACAGTTACATGAAAGATGCAGCAAATAATGGCATTGGGTTAACCTATGGTACTACTATGGACAACCAGATTGTATTTGAACTTTTATCACACACTATACGTGCATCTCAAATCTTAGAAACGGATCAGGCTTTTGCTGATACTTTACAAAAAACAAGAAGTCTGTTACCGCCTATGCAAATAGGACAATATGGTCAGTTGCAGGAATGGATAAAAGATTGGGACAAGCCCAAGGATGGTCACCGACATATTTCGCATTTATATGGATTACATCCTGGCAACCAAATATCACCTTATCGCAACCCAGATTTATTTGCTGCTGCTAATAAAACATTACAGGTACGTGGCGACATCTCTACCGGCTGGAGTATGGGCTGGAAAGTAAATTTTTGGGCAAGGATGAAAGATGGTAATCATGCCTATAAATTAATTAAAAACCAGTTAAACTATGTTCCGCCTGTTGACCAAAGCGGACAAGGTGGTGGCACTTATGCTAATTTACTGGACGCACATCCGCCTTTTCAGATTGATGGCAATTTTGGTTGTACAGCCGGTGTAGCCGAAATGTTATTGCAAAGCCAGGATGGTTGTATAGAAATTTTACCGGCCTTACCGGAAATATGGAAAACGGGATCGGTTAAAGGGTTAAATGCCCGTGGTGGTTTTATAATAGATATGGACTGGGCCGATGGAAAAGTAACCAAACTGATAGTAACATCAAAACTTGGTGGTAACCTAAGGCTAAGATTAAATGCGGCAACAGTACCGGTTACTCAGTTATTAAAAGCTGCAAGCGGAGATAACACCAATCCGTTTTATGCCGTGGATATTATTGCCAAACCAATTGTAAACGAAAAAGCAAAACTGGTTGATACTAAAATACCCGATACAAAGTTGTACGACATGGCAACCCGGGCCGGAAAATCTTACCAGTTAAGTTTTAAATAAAAGCTTTACTAAGCACGTTGTTTTAAAGATGGTGTTGTGTTGTTCATCATTGCTGAATGCGTATGAAAACATACTTTCGCAGCGAAAATAAATTATACCATCAACACGCCTATACATGTTCAACGTTCTTAACCTTTTTGATTTTAAACAAAAGGTCAATTACAAGAATGAAATTTTAGCCGGTTTTACGGTGGCTATGACCATGATTCCTGAATCATTGTCATTTGCCATATTAGCCGGCTTTTCACCATTAACCGGTTTATATGCTGCTTTTATAATGGGTTTGGTTACTGCTATTTTTGGTGGTAGGCCGGGTATGATATCGGGTGGGGCAGGTGCTACTGTAATTGTGTTAATACCATTAATGCTATCGCATGGTATTGAATATGTTTTTGCTGCTGTTGTACTAGCGGGTATTATTCAAATATTAGTTGGCTTGTTTAAGTTAGGCAAATTTATACGTCTGGTACCACAGCCGGTTATGTTTGGTTTTGTAAATGGTTTGGCAATTATCATATTTATGTCGCAGCTAAATCAGTTTAAATTACATGGTACCCAAAACTGGCTTGCAGGTACTGCTTTATACACCATGTTAGGCTTAGTGGCACTTACTATTGTTATTATTTTACTCATTCCAAAAATTACAAAAGCCATACCTGCTTCTTTAGCTGCTATCATTGTTGTATTTGCGTTGGTAGCAGGGTTAAATATTCCTACCAAAACGGTAAGTGATATTGCATCTATTGCCGGTGGTTTTCCTCCGCTTCATATTCCTGATGTAGCATTAAATATAGAAACCTTACAAATTATATTTCCGTTCGCTTTAATTATGGCATGTGTAGGTTTAACCGAAGGGTTACTTACACTTAACCTGGTAGATGAAATAACCAACACACGTGGAAAAAGTAATAAAGAATGTTTGGCACAGGGTAGTGCTAATATTTTAAACGGGTTTTTCTTTGGCATGGGTGGTTGTCCCATGATTGCGCAAACATTGGTCAACTTATCTGCCGGAGCAAGGGCAAGATTATCGGGCATTATTGCTTCGATGGTTATTTTAGGTATTGTATTGTTTGGTGCACCGGTTATTGGTAAACTACCCATGGCAGCCTTGGTTGGAGTAATGATTATGGTGGCCATTGGTACTTTTGAATGGGCCAGTATTAAAGCCATTACCCGTTTTCCCCGAACCGATATTTTGGTAATGGTAGTAGTAACTTTAATAACCGTTTTTTTACATAACCTGGCATTGGCTGTTTTAATTGGCGTAATTATCTCTGCACTTGTTTTTGCCTGGGAAAGCGCCAAAAGAATAAGAGCCCGTAAATACTTTGATGCAAATGGTGTAAAGTATTATGAAATATATGGCCCTTTATTCTTTGGATCTACCACTACATTTACCGAAAAATTTGATATTGCCAACGACCCCGATGAAGTGGTTATTGATTTTAAAGAAAGCAGGGTAGTAGATATGTCGGCCATTGATGCCTTGAATAAATTAACCGAACGCTACAGTAAACAAGGCAAAAAAGTACATTTAAAACATTTAAGCGCCGATTGCAGACGGCTAATTAAAAATGCCGAAAGCGTAATTGAAGTGAATATAATGGAAGACCCTACCTATAATGTTATGCATAACGAATAAGGGTTTTATTGTGCTTAAACTGTATAACGAGGCGCAGGTAAAACTAATAAAACATATTTCGTTTTGGCTTGCCGTTACTTCATAAATAATAGTTGTGTTGCATTGCACCTAATAATAATTGTCAAATTGACGAATATTTGCCAATTCAATGATATATGTCAATAATTTCACTCTTTTTTATAATATGTTTATGGTATATTTTTTTTAGTTTTGCAACCTGATTAGTCAGTAGTACAAAAAACTGATTTTTATTTAAGGTTTTTAATCCAATATCTAGTATGCAACAAATTATTTACACCTCTCACCAATCTGGTGATGTATGTTACAATAGCTTTTCTGCTATCAAATTTTACAAACACATAGCATCTTCTACTTATTATACTTGTTTAGTATAACCAGTAAATAAACCCAAGCACTTTACCATTATTACTACGCGTAGCAAAACTACGAACAGGCATTCTATGCCCTTTTAAAAAGCTTTTATTCAACCGTTCCAATATTTTAAAATTTAGAACATTTATGTAGTATAACAGTAATTATTGTAGCCCTTCCATCCTAAGTCTTGTCCTAATAACCTATTGCTACATTATTTACCTGTATTACCATGAATGTTTTTAAAAAAAGCAATCATCATGAGGTCTTTATTCGTATTTCTTTTGTGTTTGGTAGCAGGTGTTAGTATTGCCCAGCCTACCATTAGTGGTTTTGTTCCAGCAAGTGGCGCACCGGGTATGTCAATAGTAATTACCGGTACAAATTTTACAGGTGCAACTAATGTTACCATTGGTGGTACAATAGCTACCTACACCGTTAATTCGGCTACCCAAATTACTGCTACAGTACCTATTACCGCTTCGGGGCCAATTGTAGTTACTACGCCTTCGGGCAACGGATCCAGAAACAATTTTATTTATGTTCCAACCTCAGCAATCATGACAGATTTTGGAGGTTTTTGGCATGCAACTGCTCGTAATCCGCAATCAACCCGTCCCGATAACAGCCATAATTTATTAGGCTTTACGCATAACGGTGTTACCTATGCAACTGGTGTTGATAATGCTAAACTTACCAATAACAGTATAAGCTTTGTACCCTCTACATTTAAAGCATTGCCGGTAGCAGCCATTGCAGGTTTTGCTGCGGGTGGTGCAGTATATGTATCTCTTGCATCAAAGGTTGATGGCTCAGCAAATACCGCATACATTGCAGGCGCTTCTGCTTATACCATTAAACAAGCACTTATTGATGGCCCTAATGGTTTAGATATGGGTACGGGTGTAACCAACCTTCCTAACACAGCCCATATGACTTTTCAAATTTATAATATTGATGCGACAAAGGCTTCTGATGCCGAACCCGATTTAGTGTTAACACAAATAGCCTCTCCCAGTTCTTCCAATGATGAGTTTGCGTTTTTAGATGAAAACGGTGTTCTTGTTGGTAATACTTTTATTCAGGATATGACACATTTACCAAGGTTTGGTACTTATATTCTTGATTTATTTTCATTGGCAGTTGGTGTACCTTATAACGCTGCCCGACCATATGGTGTACCAAACGATGGTACCAATACAACAAGAGATATACGTTTGGTAAGTTTAAACCTTTCTAGTTTTGGTATTAACACATCAAATGCACATACAGTAAAAGCATTAAGAATAAGACCAAGTGGTAATAGCGATTATGCTTTTATTGGTTACAATACAGGATCTATTAACTTGCCTCCCAATGCAGCATTAAGTACCGAAACCTCTGTTACCAGAGTTTGCCCTACGGGTACTGCCAGTCTGGAAATAATAGGTACACCTGCCGCAGGCGGTGCATTAAGTTATGTTTGGGAGGAGTCAACCAATAATGGTACAACCTGGAGCACAGTAAACAATGGTGGTGATTATTCCGGTGCTACAACTCACCGTTTAATGGTAGCCAATGCAGTAGTAGGCCGCCAGTATCGTGCCGCTGTACACGAAGTGGGTAACGGCAATGCCGGTATCAGTGGTGTTTTCACCATTACCGCAGCATCAGGTACAAGAGCAACTGCTGTAAATATTGCTATTTCCGGTAGTAGTACGGTTTGTTTAAACACATCCACTCAACTTACCTCAACAGTAACCGGTGGCTCCAACCTTATATACCAGTGGCAAACAAATGCATCGGGTACTTTTAGGGACATTCCCGGTGAAAACACTTCTATTATGATACCTAATACGGCAACTACAGCAACTGCTGGTTACAGGTTAGTTGTTTCTCCCGGAGCCGGATGCCCTGGTGACAATTCTGGTACTATCAATTTAACCGTAAATGGTATTTCCTCTACTTCTACTGCGGTCGCACGTTGTGGTGCCGGTACATTAAATTTATCTGCAACTGCTACTTCCGGTACAGTAAACTGGTATAATGCAGAGTCCGGCGGATCATTATTAGCCAACAACAATAATTATACAACGCCATCTATTGGTACAACAACTACCTATTATGCAGCGGCTGATGGTTGCTCGCAAAGAGTACCAGTAGTTGCTACGGTTAACCCTGCCAGTGCTGCAGGTATGGTAACATCAATGCCCGGTACCGATCCTCAAACAACGGTACTTACTTTAAGCAGCCAAAGTGGTAATGTAATCAGGTGGCAATCATCAACCGATAACTTTAATACCGTAATTAACAATATTGCACATACACAATCGCAATTAGTAGTTACCAATCCTGGGCAGTCAACACAATACAGAGCAGTAGTACAAAGTGGTAACTGTGCTTCCGTAAACTCAGCCAGTTCTGCGGCCATTATTACATTGCCTATACGTGCCAATAGTTTACAACTTACCGAGCTTGGTAAAAATGTACAATTGCAATGGGAAACAGTTGATCAACAAGGTGCACAAGCATACGAAATAGAAAAATCAACCGATGGTATAAACTTTACCAAAGTAGCTAGCGTACCACTTAACGCCAGCCAGCATTACAAATGGTTAGATGAAAATGCCGGTAACGGTATGTTAGCATACCGCGTAAAAGAAGTAAGATTAGCCGGTAATTTTTATTACAGCAATATTGCTTACATACGCATACATCATGCCGGCGGATTATTAATTTATCCAAACCCTTTAAAAGGTAATGCCGTAAAAATTCAGTTGGCCAACAGGGCAGCAGGTACTTATCATGTTGTGTTATACAGCGTAAGCGGACAAGCCGTTTACCAAAGCATCATCCGTCATACAGGTGGTACCAGCAACCATAATATTAACTTACAAAACAACCTTGCAAAAGGTGTTTACAACCTAAGCATACTTTCGCCTGATGGCAAAAAAGAACACAGCGCTTTGTTAATACCATAACAACATAGCACCACATAAAAAAAGCTGCTACCATTTTACGGTAGCAGCTTTTTTGTTTTCACTATTTATACAAATACAATTTGGGGCTGTCATCGTCCCGTTCTTTGGTCAGCAGCAGTTCCGGCTTTACGCTATACCTCCGCTGCGCTACGGTGCCGCTGCAATCCGGCAGCCTTTGGGCTTTGGTAATACTATTCATCAAAAGTCATATTGTACTAAGGTTAATACAAAAGTGTAACTGTAGAATCTTGGTTTTCAGAGGCAAGGTTTTTTAGTATATTGTGTAATAACATAAATATAGAAGTTATCGGTAATTTTATGAGAATTATTCAGCATATCGTTGCAATAGTAATTTTTACAGCACTTGTTTCTTGTGGACAAAAATCTGAGAACAAGGATAATGCTATTAAGGCAACTGACACTTTGAAAACATCGTTAGATAAAAAAGAAAAGGAGAATTTAGAAAAAAGAAAGGCAATCGAAAAACAACACTATACAGACAGTTTACGACTTGATAAAGTTTTACAGGACGCACTTGAAATAGCAAATCAAAATATCGACAAGAACAGATTTCTAAAGAAATATGACGTTTTGCCTGACAGCATTCCAATAAGTGTTGAGATCAATATAGATTATCATTTTACAAAGACTGACCCTCATCTTGTAATAAGGAGGAACGAGCCAAATGTCATTTGTATTGACATCTATTCAAAAGATGAAAAGAAATTTGAAAAAGTAGTTTCACACGAAGAATGGACTATGACTTATGTAAACGACACAATCCGAGACATTAACGGTGATGGTTTAAATGATTTCGTTGTAAACTGGTATGGTAGCAACGGTTGCTGTTTAAAAGCGATCAGCAATGTTTATCTTTTACGACAAGACAAAAACACATTTTCAGAGAACTTTGGATTTATCAATCCTACATTCTCGCCAAAAGAGAGAATAATAAGAGGTGTTTGTTATGGTCATCCGGGTGAAACGGAAATGTATAAATACAAGTGGAGTGGAGAAAAAATTGATACATTGGAGTATGTTTCTTATGAAACCAACGACCAGGGCCTTAAGACAGGTAAGGTTATTATATCAACACACAAACCATATAATGACAGTTTTAAAATGTTGAAAGTTTTAAACGCAGTGCCATCTGAATATAAAAAAATTGAAGGTTACAACTGGTTTGCTGGAAACTTAGAAATCCAGAAAGAGTTGTAAATAACAAATTATTTGGAAGTGCTGAACAAGACCCACGTGGAGGATGGAAAGACTTTGCTATTGACAAAGCGACCGGTATACTAACAACATAAAACTTAATACTTCTTTCATTTGTTTTGTATTTTGTTGGTGATTTTGCCGCCACACAGGCAAACACAACACCAACAAAGGCAGCAAAAGGAAGGAACCATGTTCGAGTGCTACTAGTAGTAATGCTGACAATAACATAAAAAGGACCACCATGCTGCCGTCTCTTTTTTTAATTTATTTATTGGGCTGTATTGGTAAAAGGAATGCGAAATGATTTTCGTTCCCATGAAAAATGAATACTGCCTGTTGTATCACTATCTTTTTGTACCATATACGTAAGTCGGGGTGTAATATTTACCGTATCAGTTGAAACAGGAATATTTAAAATATCCTCACTGGCTGTATACTCATCCGTTAAATGTTGTTGGTGGTTTTTATTCAATAAAAAACGCCATTCATTTTCTCCGGGAATAGTGAAAATGGCATAGGTGCCTGCATCTACTTTATTACCGGCAATGGTAACCGGTTTACCAAAACTAACTTTAGTGGCAGTATGTGCCCCTGTAACCCAAACATTGTTGTAGGGTACCAATCCACCCCAAATAATACGGCCTTTTACACCCGGCGAATGATAGGTAAGATGAACGTGGTTACTACCAATGGTTGCCATGGTAACACGTGCCGGACTTCCTTTTAATGTATCATCTTTTATTGTGCCGTTGTTTACACTATCTACATAACCACGGCCTGTTGTTTTGTGTTGCGCATGTTCGTCGGGCTGGGTTGTTAATGCTGAACCGCAAGCAGTAAATGCAAAAGCTACTAATACAAAATAAAAAATACGTACTAACATAATAAAGAATATTACAAACCTGCAAAAATACATTTAGCGTAAACACAAAAATATCTTATTTACGCTATGGAAAATAATTGGAATGAACAGTATTTTAAAAATGTAAAATTTGGTATAAAAAAATTATAATAAAACTATCTTTATTAATTGAATAGTTTTTACATAAATACCTACAAATGCCTGCCGAAAAATTATTACAACAAATAGAATTTATAAAAGAGATTGATAAACTGAAATACATTCTGCGAAAAACAAAATTGTTTAATAGCAATCGAAATGAAAACGATGCGGAACATAGTTGGCACTTAGCAGTTATGGCCATTGTTTTGGCAGAACATGCCAACGAACCGGTAGATATATTGAAAGTAGTAAAAATGCTGCTGGTACATGATATTGTTGAAATTGATGCCGGTGATACTTTTATTTACGATACACAAAAAAATCATACGAATACCGAAGAAGAACGCTTAGCCGCTAATAGAATTTTTGGACTGCTGCCACCCGAACAAAAAGAAGAACTGATACAAATATGGGAGGAGTTTGAAACCGGCGAAACGGCCGAAGCCAAATTTGCAAAAGCAATGGATAGGTTAGAACCTTTGTTACAAAACAGCGCTAACAATGGCGGCACCTGGAACGAAGCGGGTGTGAATTACGAAAAAGTTTACAAAAAGAAAAGTGTGATTAAAAACGGTTCCACAACCATTTGGGAATATGCTGAAAAGCTGATTAATGACGGTGTAGAAAAAGGAATCCTCAAAAAATAATATCACTAATAAAAATAATAGACATGCGAAAGCTTTCCATTTTTTATAGCCGCCAGTCTGGATGGTTATATTGCCAAACCCAATGACGACCTTAGTTTTTTAAAAATAGTGGAAAAAGAAGGGGAGGACTACGGCTATGCGGAGTTTACCCAAAATATTGACACCATTATTATTGGCCGTAAAACCTATGATTGGGTGGTTAAAGAAATTGGTGCAGCGCATTACGATAACGGCGAACGTAATGTGTATGTTGTTACCCACACAGCAAAACCACCCACAGGTAAAACAACATTTTACACCGGCAAACTGACTGATTTAATACAGGAATTAAAAACCAAAAATGGTAAAAACATTTATTGCGATGGCGGTGCCGAAGTAATAAACGAGTTATTGCAACATAACCTGATAGATGAACTGATTATTTCTGTTATTCCTATATTACTTGGTGCAGGCACCAGGCTTTTTAAAGATGGCAGACCTGAACAAGCGCTGGAATTAATTACTACCAAAACATTCGATACCGGACTTACGCAGTTACATTATAAGGTGAAAAGGTAGTTGGAATTGTTTATGCTATTGTTGCGTGAGGGTAGGCACCAAGGTAGAAGAACATTTGCACAATGTCCAACAGAATTACCTAACGTACAAGAGAAAGTATTAAATTTATTTCCACTGGAAATAAATTTAATCCCAACCTTATTGGGTTACACAGACGATGATAGTAGCATTGCAGTCGATTAAATAAATACAATACACTAATCATATCCACAAAAAAAGACAAGTTGAAAATACCCACTTGTCTTTGTTTTTGAGGATGTAAAATAGGTTCAGATTTATTTATTTTCCTTTAGCCATTTTTGCCTGCGTTGATCCGGTAAATGGTTTACTGAAAAATTTTCGAATTTTGCACTGAAACCATTTCCATCAGGACTTGCAGCCATTACACCAACCATAACCGGTGTATTATCCTGAAACCAGGCGTTACGCATCATGGTGTATTCTTTATCATCAAACGAATAAAATATTTCTACCGCATCCAATCTTCTTACCGCTTTTATCCAAACGAAGGGAACAGGTTTTTCAAGTGTAATAACACTCCAATCGCTTGTTTTATGTGTAACAACCGTGCTTAAATTAAATTTGCCATCAACAAACTCTATACCTGCTTTAATGTAATTTTCGGCATCTATTCTCAACATCAATCCTGTCTGGTCAAAACGGGCTTTGTAATCTCCGGTAAGTTTAACTTTTGCCTCAAACTCGCCACCGTAATTTGAATAAAGAAATGGCGCATCATCAACAGTAAAACCATAATGTGAAATTCTCCAATAATCGCTTTGCGATGTAACATGCATTGTTAAGCTATTGTTCTTTATTTCCCATTTTTTAGGTTCATTAAACCATTGCATTTTATCCATGGTTTGGGCAAACAAAGAAGATAGTTGTGTAAGGCATAAAGCAATAACGAGCATTGATATTTTATTCATGTTGATGTATTTAATATGTGTACTTTTTTATAAAACTATTGCAAAGTAAAAGCTTGAGATGATTTTATTACAAAGATTTTATGCCGGTTAAAATTTGCTTTTGTGATTATTGATAAATATTGATAGCTTAAAAACAACAAAGCCTCGCAAATTGCAAGGCTTGTGTGAACCGGATTGGATTCGAACCAATGACCTACTGCTTAGAAGGCAGTTGCTCTATCCAGCTGAGCTACCGGTCCATTCGGAAAGGGCTGCAATTTAGTTAAAATTTATTTACGGCAGCCTTTTGTTGCGTTTTTTTTAGCTAAACAATTAAAAATTACGCCATTAAAGTATCATAAACCACCACTTTATCCCATAAATGGCTGTAATTATCTACAAAAGCTTTATGTATAGGATGCACCTGATAGGCATCCTGCTCTTCCTTATTATTAAAAAACATTAATTCAGATACGTCGTAACTATGATCCACTACATCCCTTTTTTCCGTGCCCGCCGGTGTACCAATCAACAACTGGCCAATTTCTTTAATACCTTTTAGTGTTTCTAAACCTTCTATCAGCTTTGCTCTATCGGCCTGCGATCCTGCATTTTTTAACCAAAAGAAAACATGATGTACCAGTTGCGTTTTACCCTTAACATCACTACCCGTGGTGTTACACGATACCGCTGTTACCACCGTACCCGTAGCCAGCACCGTTGCAGCGGCTAAAAATTTTCTTCTGTTAAATTGCTCCATGTTTTTAGTTTATGCGTAAAGATAAGCTACAAATTACAAGAAGGCAAACCATACCCTCATGTCAAAAATAAGGTTACTGTAATAGCTCGATTTTTATTTTTATGTTACCGGCTGTAGTTCCTTGATCATCTTCTGTTGTAACCCGATAGGGTTGGGATTAAATTTATTTCCAGTGGAAATGAATTTAATACTTTCTCTTGTACTGTTGTAATTCTATTGGGCATTGCGCAAGTGTTCCTCTGCCTTGGTGCGTGTCCTTAAGCACCAATCACATTAAGACCATTGCATAATTTTTTTATCAATTATACTTTGGTCTTATTCTTGTTATGTATGAGCCATACAAGCCATTTTAATACTTAAAAACAAAAACTATTTTTATTATGGCTACAAAAACTAAAACAGCAACAAGCGCAAAAAAAGTTCCAGCAAAAAAATCAGCAGCAAAAGAATTGAACGATTTGTTTGAAGATGGATTGAAAGATATTTACTGGGCAGAGAAAGCCTTGGTAAAAGCGCTGCCTAAAATGCAAAAAAATGCTACCCATCCCAAACTTAAAAAGGCCATTGAAAGTCACTTGGCACAAACAGAAAAACATGTAACCCGACTGGAAAAATGTTTTACTGCAATTGGCAAAAAAGCACAAGCTAAAAAGTGCGATGCAATGCAAGGCTTGCTGGACGAAGGAAAAGGTATTATGGAAGAAACAAAACCCGGACCGGTACGTGATGCCGGTATTATTGCTGCCGCACAAAAAGTAGAACATTACGAAATTGCTACCTACGGCACACTAGCTGCATACGCTAAAGTGTTGGGCGAAGAAGCTTGTTTGAAAAATTTTCTACAAACATTGGCAGAAGAAAAAAAATGTGATGAAACATTAACCGGCATTGCAGACACTGCTTTAAATAAAGAAGCGATGGATGCAGCCTAAGAAATGACTATGTTATTTTAAAACATTAATAAGTAAAAAAATAGCTAACCAAAAGGTTAGCTATTTTTTTTGCTGTTTCCAAAATCTTCTATAAAAACTTCCTGCTGACGGTTAATATTATGCAGTACTAATCTTTCAATATCTAACGCTAAATAACTTTGCAGTTGCTTATGTAAATCCTGCATATTGGTAAACACAGGAATACTGTTGGTTACATCATCAGGGGTTTTATGTTTTGCTTCTTTATCAAAATCCGCTACTTCTTCTAAATCTTCCAGTTTTTCGGTAGGCAACATATTGGACCGCCATTGATGGTACACTCCATCTACGGCCTCTTGCTCGTTACGTGCATACGAAAAACCAAATTGCAGATAAACAGGTTTACCTTTTCCTCCGTTGTTACGAAAAAGTTGAATCTTGTTGTTAATATCATCTATAGATCCGGCAGTTGTTAATAAACCATCGGCCCAACTGCCTGCCCACTCAGCCGTTTCATCGGATATAGCAGCACATAATAATTGTGGTGGTTGTTTAGGTAAGGTGTACAACTTTGCATGGCTAACTTGTATCTCACCTTCAAAGTTTACTTCTTCGCCATTTAATAATTGTTTCATTACGCTATAACTTTCCCACAGTCGTTTATTGCGTAAATCCTTCTCCGGCCAGGGCTCGCCGGTAATGGTTTCATTAAGGGCTTCGCCGCTGCCCAACTCCATATTAAACCTACCGGGAAACATTTCGCACAATGTGGCCGCTGCCTGTGCAACAATTGCCGGATGCAAACGCTGACCCGGTGCACAAACCATACTAAAAGGAAGGGTAGTGGCCTGCAAAGCAGCGCCAATCCAACTGAGCGTAAATCCACTTTCGCCTTGCCTTTTACTCCATGGATGAAAATGATCGGATGCATGAATTCCCTGAAACCCTGCTTGCTCGGCCATTTGCACCAATTGTAATAAATGCGATGGTGAAAATTGTTCGTGTGATGCGTGGTAACAGATGATGGGCATAATTAAAAAGTTTTACTGTTTAAAAATCCATACGGCAATTTTTCCGGCATCTACAAAAAAGGTGGTTTCGCCGTTTTCGTTTACGGTTATTTCAAAAGCATGGTCACCAAAAATATTAATCATGTTTTTTCCTGCATGCTCCGTACCTATATGCATATTTTTTTCGCCACCATCGCGGTTGCTGATTAAAACTGCACAACCGCTGTTTTGCATGTCCTGAATACCGGCACGTGTCCAGCCTACAATATTGGCATCATCAAAATAATCTCTTTGCTCGCCATAGGCCAGTGTTTTACGGGTTACCAATAGTTGCTCTAACTCACCCACCACACTTAAGTCTATATTAAATGTTTGTTCTTCTTTTGCATCCTCGTAATGACCACCATAAAAATCGGTGTAAAAAACACAGGGTATCCCTTGCTCTCTTAGTAATATTAATGCATAGGCATGTGGTTTAAACCAAGGTTCAACCCAGGACTCTAACGCTTGCAATGGTTGTGTATCGTGATTGTCAACAAAAGTGATCGCCATTTCGGGCTTTTGTTGAATAAGGGTATTATCAAAAATTTGTCGCAGGTCATAATCGCCGCCACTTTTTGATGCCTGGTGAAAATTAAAATGCAAGGGAACATCAAACAACTGTATCATGTTGTGTGTAGCATCAATATAATGTAACAACGGTTCTACATCGGCTTTCCAATATTCACCCACACAAAAAAAGTCACGTTGTAATGTTTCTTTTAAGTAAGACAACCATTCCGGGAAAAAATCGGTACGCATATGTTTTACGGCATCTAACCTAAAGCCGCTTACGCCGGTGGTTTCCACATACCATTTGCCCCAATGTTTTAATTCTTCTACCACCGCAGGATTACGGTGTTCTATATCGCAACCTAAGAGATAATCATAATTGCCATAGCGTTTTTCCATTACATCATCCCAGCTACCATTGGTATGTTCGTTCATAATAACATACATCTTACCATCTACTTTTAAACCGGTAAAACTGTGCCAGTCCCAGGTAAAATCGGAATACTGTCCAAGCCTGCCGGGAAACGTAAACTTAGTGTAAGCCCTTATGGTATGTTCATCGGAAATTTTTTCATTACGATTATGTGCATCCACTTGTACTACGGGAACATCTTCCTCTTCATCGGCAAATGCTTTATGGTTAAGCACTATATCGGCCAATATACCAATGCTTTTTTCATGGAATGCATTAATGCAGGTAAGGTAATCTTCTTTGGTTCCGTATTTTGTTCGCACACTTCCACGTTGATCAAACTCACCCAAATCGAACAGATCATAAACAGCATAACCGGGCTCATGTGTACCCCTTGCCGATTTGTATGCCGGTGGTAGCCATACATTGGTTACACCTAAATCGGCCATACGTTGCGATTGATCGGCAGCATAGTGCCATAAGTTTTCTTCGGCCGAATACCAATGAAAAAATTGAAATATAGTTCTGTTCATAAAATTGTAAAGTTGATTAATAGAGGGAATATTTTTGGGTTTTAAAAAAAGTAAACGACTTACGCAAAACACGATGATGCCCAAAGAACAGAAAGATGAACGGAGCGTCGCAACGAGTGTTCATCTGTGTTAATGTAGCTGGTAACATAATTAAAACTATTATTTGAGGACATTAAGCGAATGTTGCAGTTAAACGCAACGTAGCTGTACGTGTATTGCAAAAGTTATGCCCCAATAAAATTTGAAAAAGTTTAGTGTATTTTAAATATACCTTCTTCGTAAAAAGCATAACAAATAACATTTGATTGAACAGCCCTGGTATCTAAGCCTGTAAAAAGACTAAAGGCCGGTAATATAATTTGTTGGGGAGCCACCACATAACAGGGTAAACGCAAACGTTTTTTATTGGGAAACTGAAGGCTAACACCGGGATGAATATGACCCGTAATGGAAAAAGTATTTTGATTATTATGCTGATGGCTGAAGTGAATAGCGTTAATATGTAAGTGATTACAGATGGTGTGAATACCCATATCCTGCAAGGCATAATCAGGAAAATTATCGTGGTTGCCTTTAACCAATGTAAAATGAATATGCGGAAACGTAGCAATAAAATCTTTTAGCAAGTTAACTTCTTTGTTAGCCCCTGCATGCAATAAATCGCCAACAATAATAACTTGTTCGGCTTTATAGTGTAGTAATAATTGTTGCAATCTTTGTAAATCATGCACACTTACCTGACTAGGTAAGGCTATACCATGTTTGCGAAAATGTGCGGCCTTGCCCAAATGAAGATCGGAAAGAATTAAGGCTTTTTGCCGTTGCCAATAAATGACCCGTTGGTTGGTTAATAATAATTCCTCGTTGCCAAAACTAATCTGCTGCTCAAATATCTTCATTACTTTTTCTTTGCCTGTTTTAAGCTGCTGTTTTGTAATTTTTGAATACGACTTGCTAAATCTTCGCTGGATAATGACTGTCGCAAACTATCCACCTTAATAGGAAAACTCAACGGCGTAAAGCCGGTAGCAAATTTAAAGATGATTTTACTTTTTTTAATACGCTGAAAAGCGGCGGTTAAACGTTGCTCCTCTAATTGCTGGTTAAACACCTCGGTATAGGCTTGCCTTAATAACAAGTTATCGACATCATGCGTTTCCAGCACATTAAAAATTATGCCGGCAGATGATTGCAATGACTTATTAGTTTTTTGCGCACCGGGAAAAGTTTGCACTACCATACCTGAAATAACGGCTATATCCCTGAATTTTCTTTTAGCCATTTCGGTGGCATTAATACTGTTTACTACATCCTGTATTAAATTATCGGGACTTAAAATTTGTTGCAGTTGTTCATCATCCAGTTTTATTTCTGTATCGGAAAAAAGTTCAAAGCCATAATCGTTCATGGCCATAGAAAAACTAATAGGATATAATTTACTGATGCGAAAAGCCATTAAAGCGGACATAACTTCATGTATCAAGCGGCCTTCAAACGGATACATAAATAAATGATAACCTTCCCGTGTTTTAATCAGTTCCACTAAAAATTCATCATCGGCCGGTATATGTGAAATTTCTTTTTGTCTTGCGAAAAGCGGATGCAAAAAATTGAGTTCTTTTTCAGTAGCGCCGGGTTTATTAGCTGCGGCTAATTTTTCCCGTAAAAACTGACTTAGTTGTGAGGTTAAAGGCAAACGGCCACCTAACCAACTTGGTGTAATGGCCTTGCCGGATGATGACCGTACATAGGCTGTCATTTCTTTTATGCGTATCATTTCTAACACTCTGCCTGCCAAAATAAATTTATCGCCGGGCTTCATCCGGGAAATAAAATATTCTTCTATCATTCCAATATAACCACCTGATATAAATTTTACTTTCAACATGGCATCGCTTACAATTACACCTACATTCATGCGGTGTAACATGGCAATTCTCCGGTTTTCAACTATCAGTAATCCATCTTCGTGTTGCATTACTTTATGGTACTCTTCATAATTTTGGCCAATCTTACCACCAAGAGTAATAAAAGCAATACACCATTGCCATTCATCTTCCGTTATTTCGCTAAAGGCAAATGTTTTTTTTATAACAGGGAATAATTCTTTTTCATAAAACCCGCCCCCTAAAGCAAGTGTTATTAAAAATTGTACCAACACATCAAAAGTTTGTACAACCGGCTCACGACTTTCAATTACCTGTTTTTTTACTGCTTCTTTTAATGCGGCTACTTCTATCAACTCCAATGAATGGGTTGGCACAGCATAAATAGTAGAAACTTCAAAAGGGGAGTGGCCGCTTCTTCCGGCACGTTGCATAAAACGGGCTACACCTTTGCTCGATCCTATTTGAATAACCGTGTCCACCGGTTTAAAGTCCACACCTAAATCCAACGATGAAGTAGATACAACCGCTTTCAGTTTTCCGGCACTTAAACTTTCTTCTATCCATTGTCGTAGCTTACCATCAATAGAACTATGGTGTATAGCAATTTGGCCGGCAAAATCAGGATAAGCATCCAGTAATAATTGATACCAGGCTTCGCTCTGGCCGCGGGTATTGGTAAATACAATGGTTGATTTACTTTTAAGTATGATGGGTACTACCTGATCTACCAGCTTACCACCTAAATGTCCCGCCCATGGCAATACTTCTACCTGATCGGGAAACACTGATAATACTTCTATCTTCTTTTTTTCTTTGGCAACAATTTTTGTTCTTTTGTTATCATGCGGTATTAAAACATTTAAGGCTTCATCCAAGTTGCCAATGGTGGCGGTAATTCCCCAAATGCGCAGCTTTTTATTTTTTGCTTTTAAATAAGCCAGGGCCAGCTCCACCATTACACCTCGTTTAGATCCTAATAGTTCATGCCACTCATCTACACTTACACAGCGTAAAGATTTAAATATTTTCTCTCTTCCTTTTTGTGCTAATAAAAGATGCAGGCTTTCCGGTGTAACTAATAACACATCCGGCATTTGTTTGCTCTGCCTTGCTTTTTGTTTGGGGTCGGTATCGCCATTGCGTACCTCCACTGTCCAGTCAAGTCCAATTTCATCAATGGCTTCCTGCATGGCTTTGCCTAAATCCTTAGCCAGCGATCGCAGCGGTGTAACCCATAACAATTTTAACCCGTCTTTGTAAGTATCGGGTGCATTCATAAAATCAATCAGTACGGCTAAAAAAACGGAAAAAGTTTTACCAAAGCCGGTAGGGGCTACTACCATGCCGCTGTAACCTGCTGCATATTTTTCCCAGGTATTTTGCTGAAAACTAAATGGCGTAAACGATTTTGATTGCATCCAGTTTTCAACTACAGTATAACCTTGTGTATGTTGGAATGTTTTTTTCAAATCAACGAATCAGTTTTTTTATTGCTTCTATTTCATCAATATCGGCTACCGTTTTATCTTTTCGCCATCTAACAATTCTGGGAAAACGTAAAGCCACACCGGCTTTATGCCTGCTGCTAAAACCTATACCTTCAAATGCTATTTCAAAAACCAATTCCGGTTTTACAGTTCTTACCGGACCAAACTTTTCTATGGCATTTTTATTTACAAAACGGCTTACTTCCTGTATTTCTTTATCGGTTAATCCGGAGTAAGCTTTAGCAATGGTAACCAATTGGTCACCTTGTTTTACGGCAAAAGTATAATCGGTATAATAAGCACTTCTTCGGCCGCTACCTTTTTGAGCGTAAATTAAAACAGCATCAATGGTTAAGGGATCAATCTTCCATTTCCACCAATCACCTTTTTTTCTTCCGGTATGGTAAGGCGATTCTTTATGCTTTAACATCAAACCTTCGCTATTTACCAAACGGGCATTTTCTCTTATTGCTTTTAGTGCATCCCAATCATTCACCTCAATTACTTCCGATAATTTTATATTTTCCGACTCATTAGTCAGTACCAATGCTTCCACTTTTTCTCTCCTTTCCCGCAAAGTTTTATTACGCCAGTCTTCACCTTCGTACTCTAATAAATCATACACAAACAAAGCAACCGGTAAATCGTCCAACATTTTTTTCGATAATGTTTTTCGGTTTAATCTTTTTTGCAACTCGCTAAAGTTTAGTACTTGTTTGTCTTTATACACCAACAGCTCTCCATCCAGTACAAAATTTCCCGGCCATTGTAATAAAGTAGTTTTTATTTCCGGAAATTGTTCTGTTACCAACTCTTCACCTCTTGACCAGATAAATACTTCTCCGTCACGTTTAATTAATTGCCCCCGTATTCCATCCCATTTATATTCGGCCTGCCATGTCTTTATATCACCTAAATCTTCCAACTCTTTTTCTAAAGCATAGGCAAGGCAAAAAGGGTAGGGCTTTGATAATTGTGTATCGGTATATTCTCCTTCTATTAGTTTATCAAAAGAAACATCTTCCATTTTCCAATCGCCCATGATGCTATGCGTTATAGCATTTGCCTCTAAATTATAATGTTTTGCCAGTGCATTAATTAAGGATTGAGAAGATATGCCCAACCTAAAACTTCCGCCTAATAATTTATTAAAAATAAAACGTTCTGTGGTGGGTAAACTATCCCATGCTTGCAATACAAAATCTTTTTTTTCCTCCTCTGTTTTTTCTTTCAAACCAATAATCAGGTTCATCCATTCCGTTAGTGTCCGTTCAGTATAAGTAGTAGGCGGTGGTAACACCAAGGCAATGGTTTCGCCTAAATCACCAACAGATGCGTAGGATTCCTGAAACAACCATTCAGGAATATTAACCAGTTCAATGGCCCATTGTTTCATGAGGGCTGTGTTAATATTTCGCTTAGGTCTTTTACCGGTAAACAATGCCAGTAGCCACAGTTTATCACTGTCAACAGCATCCGTTAAAAAACGCTCAATGGCCTCCAGTTTTAAACCGGTTTTGTTGGTGCTATCCAATGCGTTTATTAATTGGGCAAATACTTTCATTCCGCTGCTGGTGTTGTGTTTTCAATTACTTCTTCCTCGGCGCCAAACTCCGTTTTAACTTCTTCGGCAATAAAACCATTTTCATTCAGGTACTTGGTAAACACAGCCGTTTGTCCATGTGTTATATATACTTTTTCTGCACCAGTTGCTTTTATTACTTCATTCAATCCACGCCAATCTGCATGATCGCTTATGGCAAAACCGGCATCAGCACTGCGCCATCTTCTGGCACCACGTACCTGCATCCAACCCGAACATATTGCATTGGCCATGTTCGGAATTTTTCTAATTGCCGTAGAATCTACCAAGGCCGGTGGCATAATAATAATGGCTTTATCCAGGTGTTTTACATCTTCCCGTAAATCTAAAATATCATAGTCAGGTAAACGTATGCCCACTGTTTCATAAGCCTGGTTTAATTTACCAATAGAGTAATGCACCAACAACGGACCAACACCTTCCATGGCTTTCATTATTCGTTGTGCCTTGCCTAATGAGTAGCCAATAAAAACAGAGTTCTTTCCATTTGCCTGATTTTGTAAAACCCAATCCTGCATTTGTTTATTTTGTTCAGCAACCGGCAACCAATTATAAATGGGTAAACCAAACGTACTTTCCGATACAAACTCGTTACACTTTACTAACTCAAACGGCGTTGTTAATCCGTCGTCCTGTGTTTTATAGTCGCCGGAAATAACAGTTACCTTTCCTTTATATTCTAATCGTACTTGTGCCGAGCCAATAATATGCCCGGCGGGATGCAGCGACAACTTCACACCATTTATCGTTATGGTTTCGTTGTAGCCAATTCCGGTTACATCAATATCCTCGCTAATTCTCGATTTTAAAATGGGTGCCGTATCGGTATGACATAAATATTTTTTCATACCCCAACGTGCATGGTCAGCATGGCCGTGTGTAATAACAGCCATGTCCACAGGTTTCCATGGATCTATATAAAACCCGCCCTGAACACAAAAAATTCCCTGAGGGGTAAATTTTATCATATTGGTAAACACAATGGCAAAAGCTATACCGAATGTAAAACACATCAGTAACCGTGGTATAATTATTTATTGGCCAGCAGCAGTGCTACTAGCAACCCTAAATCCCTAAAGGGACTTTAGCGGTTGATAAAGCATAATGGTATTTTGTTACCAGCGTCCACCCCTTGATTGAACGTTCGTTGTGTCACTCACTTGTGCTGCAACAATTCTATTGGGCATTGTGTAAGTTACAAATCAATACCAACAGTCCTCATTGCCAAATTATCTTAAACTGCCGTGGTTCGTGTCTCACGAACCTATTCACCCATTAATGTCGGTTCGTGAGACACGAACCGAGGCGGCTATAGGTCCGGCAATTCTATTGAACATTATGTAAGCTGTCATTATTTCGTCATAAACTACTTTGTGCTAAGTTTATCGCCAAAGGCGGTAAAATATTACTGCGAAACTGCAAGTTTCGCAGAGCGGACCTGATTGTTGTAAATACTTAACTCACTACTCACAATCGACTATTCACTTTCTTCCTGACTTACGGTCTTTCGGACTTTCCGACTCTCCGACTATCGGACTTCTCTCTGCTGATTAGCGAACGGATTCCCGAAATAAATTCGGGATGCTGCATTTTGGCCAATAGAATTGGTGCAGCAGAAAGGAGCGTCGCAAGGGACGATCAATAGAATTACTAATGCTGATAACAAAAAAAATAACTAATCCTAATGTAATAGATAACTATCAACTATTTTTTCAAGCGTCTGGTTTTTTCCTGTATCAATAACAGGTTTTCACGAAGTGTTTTCTTCAGGTGTATTTTTAATATTTGGCCCATTGTTTTACAACGGCTAAAAATGATAGTATTAAAATGTTGGTTCAATTCATTTTTTAATTGTTCAACTTTTTCCGGTGGGGCAATTTCATCTACCGCCATAATATTTAATAACTCCATTAAACGATAGCGGGAGTTGGCTACCCTAAATGCCATGGCCGATTTTTCTTCGGCCTGGTATTGCTCAATAGATTCTTTATTTAACTGCGATAAAGTGGTTTGTACTAAAGGAAAATTTTCTTTAAAGAACTGAGGCAGGTACATGTTTTTACGCCCCTCATAACATTGCTGGTCAAAATCAATGGCACGTATGCGGTATTGATAATCTTCAATATCGGGTGTAATATCCACCACAAAATTGTAGCTGCGCATATCGCCTAACAAACGCACAAAACAACGTTCATTAAACTTTACAAACTCCTTGGCCAATCGGGTTTTATTGGTTTCGGATTTGTTTAATGTATGCTCAATAAAAACATCGCCGGGCAAGCCGGGTATATGTTCTTCTACCAAGGTGTTACCATGCGTAAAATAAGTGATGCGGTTTGGCGATAAAATATGTTCCAGTTCCAAACCGTAAATGCGGGAGGCATCGTTTAGTTTAATATAGTAATGGTCGTAATTGGAGTTAAATTTATTTACAATTCTTATGCGAAAAGGCAGCGAGTTTCCAAAGGTGCAATAATCAATGCGTGCCACATCCAACTGATCAATAAACGTTAAATCGCCTTCGGTTTTTAAAACGGCATAAATATGTACAAGGCCTTCCCGCAAATAATCCCATTCACGGGTGTCGTAAATTGCTTTTTCCCAATGGGTAGGGTAGCCGTCTTTATCTTTAATAGGTATGGACCAGGTGAAATTGAGTAATTCTTTATGCGCAATGGGTAAGGTTACTTCGCGGCCTGTGTTTTTTAAATAGGCTTTAAGTTTTTCTCCAACTGGATATAACTTCTTTTTCCGGGATGGTTTATCACTTTCCAGCAGCTCCAGGTTATTCTTATTTTCTAAAAAACTCATACTATATAGGTTAAGCCAATTTTGTAAAACGCAAAAAGGATAATACCCGCTTTGTTTTTACAAAAAGGCATTCGGTATCATCAAATTTAATATTAAGTAAGTTACGTCAATAGTTTTTTAAAATAAGCGGGTGCGTGGCAAAGTCTGCTACCGTACCAACTAAAATATTCGCCGTCTGCCAGTAATATTTTTGTATAAGGTAAGAGAGATTGTAATTCTGTTACATGGTTTTGCTTAAAAGGGTAGGGCTCGGTAGAAAGTAATAAGTAATCGGGTTGCAGCTTTTGTAGTTGGGCTATAGCTGTTTCGGGGTAACGGGTTTGGTTGGCAAATACATTTACTAATCCGCAATGTTGCAACATAGCGTGAATAAAAGTATCGTTGCCTACTGTCATGTAAGGGTTTTGCCAAATAAGGTAAGCCACGCTTTTTTGTGGACTAATTGGTTGTAAGTTGGTAAAAGCAGTTTCTATTTCCTGTATGGTTGATTGGGCCTTGGGTAAAGTATTGGTAAGTGCTCCCAGTTTTTCTATCATGTCAACCGCTGAACTAAGGTTATGTACATCGCTGATAAAGACGGGGAAGTCTTTTGTCAACTCGGCTATTTCTGCTTGCAGGTTTTCTTCTTTATTGGCAATAATAAGGTCGGGTTGTAATTGTTTAATTTTTGCAAGGTTCAGGTTTTTTGTACCGCCAATAATAGTTTTGGTTGTTTTCCAATGCGGTGGGTGTACGCAAAACTTGGTAATACCGACAACTTGCTGCTCAAGCCCTAAATGGTACAATAACTCGCTTTGGGAAGGAACCGTAGAAATAATTTTTTTCGGGAAAGTTTGTAATTCAATACGCTGTTGTAGCTGATCGGTAACCAAAATCATACAGCAAATTACAATAAGTAACTATAAGGGTAGTAAAAAATCACCGCGCCTCCTGCCAAACAGGTTCGGCAGGAGGGTTCCGGATATTATACTCTTTTCATGGATCTTTGGACCACGGTGATATGGACTTGGTTAATCTAGTAAATTTTGGATGGTTGTCTTATCAACGGATGGTGGACTTTGTGGTAAATTTAATTACCTAAGGTTTTACAACTGGACGGTTGGTTTTAAAACAGCTTTTTTAGGATAGAACTTTCGCAGTTTTTGAATAGAATGGTTGGATGGGCTTTTCGGAAGTTTTTAATTTCCTTAGGAAACGGATTTTATTACAAGGCTCATTTAATTAAAACAAAAAAAAGAAGTTGACTGATACTGGATTTTTGTTTTGGTTTTAAAAGGATTTTCTTGGACTAATTTTAAAATAGGATGATGGACGGTTCACTCACTCGATATTGGATTTACAAAGATTGATCAGCGATCAATCAACTTCTACCACAAAAGTAGTATGCCGCAGCATATATTTATAGAGCATTATTGCTTAATTTTTAAGCATCGGTATTTGCTGTGGAACAGCGTATTTTGACTTTTGTCAAATGCGGTTTTACATATATATGTGATAGTAATTATACGAAAAAAGCTTATGCAAACCTTTGCATAACTCCTTTTTAACCCTTTGAAGCACTTAAAGTTGACTATTACGGTAATTACTGCATTTTTTTTTTACGCAATCCTTTTTGCGGTAAATCACAAATTATTTTTTCCGGCTATTTGTTATTTACTTACCCCAAATTTTATTAATACCACGAATGTGGTATATATACGATACTATAAAAAACGGTGAAATTGTGTGAAAATGAAAAAATCCGGATACTTTAGGTACCCGGATTTTTATGTATAACCAATAGCTTTTACAGCATTACTGTATATAATTAACTTCCTAAAGCCTGAATAACATCATATTTAGTAATAATATGGTAGCTGCCGGCTTCATCTTTTCCTAGTACAGCACCATTCTCTTTGGTAATGAGTGTTTTAAGTTTTTCTACCGGGGTTAAAAAGTCAACTATAGGGAAACCTGGTTCTAAAACTGATCCTATTGTTTCATTCCTTATATCAACATTGGAAAACACTTTTTGAAACAGTCCGCTTTCGCTGATGGAACCTGATACCTGGCCATTGTCAAAAACCGGAATATGTTCAATATCATAGGTTTTCATTAATTCAACCGCTTTAGAAACAGGATCTTGCGATGTAACGGTTACCAATTTTTGGCTGCTAGGGCGGCCGCTGATAATATCTTTAAACGATTTCACGTCTAAAAATCCACGTTCCATCATCCATTGGTCGTTATATATTTTACCTACATAACGGCTGCCATGGTCATGAAAAATACAAACTACCAAATCATCGGTTTTCAGCGTACTTTTTAATTGCATTAAACCTTGTATACAGCTTCCGGCACTGTAGCCACAAAACAGGCCTTCTTCTTTAGCCAGTTTGCGGGCCATGATGGCACCATCCTTATCGGTAACTTGTTCAAACTTATCTATCACACTCATATCGTAATTGGCTGGAATAAAGTCTTCGCCAAAACCTTCACTTATGTATGGATAAACTTCGTTATCATCTATTTCACCTGTATTAAAATATTTAGTTAATAAAGATCCATAAACATCTATAGCCCAAATTTGTATGTCTTTATTTTTTTCTTTTAAATATTGTGCTGTACCGGTTATAGTACCACCTGTACCTGCTGTACAAACCAGGTGAGTTATCTTGCCATCTGTCTGTTTCCAAATTTCCGGACCCGTAGTTTCGTAGTGGGCTAAACGGTTGGCCAGGTTATCGTACTGGTTAAAATGGTAGGAGTTTGGTACTTCAGTTGCTAACCTTTTAGCGACACTGTAATAACTTTTAGGATCTTCGGGAGCAACATTGGTTGGGCAAACAATAACCTCGGCACCAACAGCTTTTAAAATATCGGCCTTTTCTTTTGATTGTTTATCGGTAGTAACAAAAATACATTTGTACCCTTTTACCACGGCTGCCAATGCCAAACCCATACCGGTGTTACCACTGGTACCCTCAATAATTGTTCCGCCGGGTTTTATTTTTCCTTCAGCCTCGGCTACTTCCAGCATTTTAAGTGCCATACGGTCTTTAATGCTGTTACCGGGGTTAAAGTAATCTACCTTGGCTACTACTTCGCAAGGCAAATCTTTGGTTATTTTATTCAGGCGTATTAATGGAGTGTTGCCAATGGTTTCTAAAATGTTATTCTTAATATCCATACAGGAAAAATTTTATGGTTAGGTTGGATTTGCGTTATAAAAACGGTGTTTGTTGTATGTATTATATATTATACACAAACTTACAGTAGTTATAGTAACGGCAAACAACAAGTAAAAGGTGCAAATATACGTTTTTGGCCTAAGCAAAACCTTAAGTAAAGGTTATGGTTGTATGATGGGTTTAATCAGGGAACTGCTGTTGAATGGAGCGTCGCAAGGGACGATCAATCAGGGGAGGGACGTTGACCCAAAAATAAAAAAAAACTAAATTTTTCTGAGTTTAAAGCCTCCTTAGGGGTTGGGCTTATAAGGGAACCGAACGCTGGTAACACTTTAAAAAACACAGTAGATTATACGAAATATGCCTTGCAGAAAATGTACTGTTTAATTTGCATTGTTTCCCTTATTTTTGCTTCCCGTTTAAAAGGTATAAACCCTCAAAAAAATTAATGCCGGTGGCTACTAAATTTTCAAAAGAGACTTACTTATACTGGTACGAGTTAATGCAATTAATTCGTCAGTTTGAGTTGACAGCAGAAGAGAAATACAAAATGGATGGTAAGATTCGTGGCTTTTTTCATGCCTATGTAGGGCAGGAAGCCATTGCGGCAGGATGTATGACGGCAACCCGTGCAGATGACCTGTTTATTACTGCTTACCGCGATCACGGATTGGCTTTGGCTAAAGGCATGAGTGCCGATAGTTGCATGGCCGAGTTGTATGGTAAAGCTACCGGATGTGCGAAAGGTAAGGGTGGTAGCATGCACTTTTTTGGTAAAAAAGAAAACTTTTACGGTGGTCATGGTATAGTAGGTGCACAAATTGGCACCGGTGCCGGTTTGGCTTTTGCCGAAAAATATCGCGGTACCGATAATGTAGTACTTTGCTATTTTGGCGATGGTGCTGCACGTCAGGGTATTTTACACGAAACGTTTAACCTAGCCATGTTATGGAAGTTACCGGTTATTTTCATTTGCGAAAATAACAACTACGCCATGGGTACTTCTATCGAACGTACATCTAACGTTGTGGATATTTATAAATTAGCCGATGCTTACGAAATGCCTGCCGACCAATTGGATGGTATGAGCTCGGAAGTGGTACATGACGGTGTAAGCCGTGCGGTGAAAAGAGCCCGTGAAGGTAACGGACCTACTTTGTTAGAAATAAAAACATACCGTTATAAAGGTCACTCCATTAGTGATCCGCAAAAATACAGAACCAAGGAAGAAGTGGACGAGTACAAAGACCGTGACCCAATTGCCCTGGTTAAAGCAACCATTTTAAAAGAAAACTTTGCCACCGAAGAAGAGCTAAAAGCTATTGATGACAGAATTGATGCGGTAGTAGCCCAATCGGTAAAATTTGCCGAAGAAAGCCCATGGCCAAACGACGACGAAGTTTTAAAAGATGTTTATGTTGACCAAAACTATCCGTTTATAGTTGACTAAAAACCAAAACAACAAACAAGCAAATCATTCATTAATTTAAACTTACAATGGCAGAAAATAAACAGGTGCAACCTGCAACCGGTGGTGATGATGTAGTAGTAAAGGCCAAGGATTTTTGGCAGCGCAATGCAAAAACAATTTCAATTGCACTTATACTGGTTATCGTTTTAGGCGGTGGCTGGTTTGTATACAATAACTATTTTAAAAAGCCGAAAGAAGCCGAAGCAATGGATAAATTATTCAAAGCCGAGGATTATTTCCGTCAGGATTCAGTTAACCTTGCTTTAAACGGCGATGGTCAAAACCTGGGTTTTTTAAAAATTATATCTAAGTACAGCGGTACCGATGCAGCTAATATGGCCAACTTTTATGCAGGTAGCTGTTATATTAAGTTAGATCAAAACGACAAAGCGGTAGAACACCTTAAAAAATTTAGCTCAGATGCTAAACAAATTCAGGCCCGTGCTTACAAATTATTAGGCGACGCTTATGGCGATTTAGGCAAAAGCAGCGAAGCGGTTGAGTATTATACCAAATCAGCACATCATTTTGAAGCCGACAAACAAGCTTCTTCAGAAGCATTGTTTAGTGCAGCTTATGCAGCGCAACATTTGTTAAACAAACCTGACCAGGCTGTAAAATTGTACAAAGAGTTAAAAGAAAAATACCCAATGACCCAATACGGTTTTGAGGCCGATAAATACTTGGCTCAACTGGGTGTGTATAGCGCTAATTAAGCCTCCCCAACCCCTCGCAAGGAGGGGCTTTGAAAGTCTTAATAAGTTAGAATTTATTTTTGTTATCATCGTTCGTCCCCTGATTGAGCTTTTGTTGCGTCGCACTCTTGTACATTAGTAACGCTATTCAGCAATGTGCAAAAGCAAAACCGGAACTTGGTAATAACTTATAATTGTAGTTTAATTAGCTAATCAACACATCAGCTAATTATCTAATTACCTAATTATCTAATTGATATATGGCAGATGTAAACAATAGCAACTTATTACAAATAAATACAGGCATTCTGAAAAAGGATGCCTGTGTTGTTTTAGTAAAAACCGAATGGAATGCCTCCATTGTAGATGAAATGGAAAACGGTGCCCGCAAAGTATTTGCGGCAAATGGCATTACCAATGTTATAACCAAAGTAGTACCCGGCTGTTTTGAACTACCTTTTGCCATAAAAAAAATATGGCACAATGCCGAGCTGGGTTTAAAACCCGATGCTTTTATAGCCATTGGTACCGTAATACGCGGCGATACACCACATTTTGATTATGTATGCAAAGCCGTTACCGATGGGGTAGTGCATTTAAACATGACCTTACCTGTACCCACCATTTTTGGTGTGTTAACGGTAGATAACCAGCAACAAGCCATTGAACGTATTGGCGGTATGCATGGACATAAAGGCGAAGAAGCCGCTATTACTGCCATAAAAATGATTGGACTAGATGTAAGTCTGAATTATTAACTTTTTAATTTTTACTTTTTACTTGAACGTACAAATATTTATACCCTGTTTTGTAGACCAGCTTTACCCATCCACTGCTTTTAACATGGTAAAAGTGTTGGAAAAAGCAGGTTGTACGGTTAGTTATAATGCCAACCAAACCTGTTGTGGCCAACCTGCTTTTAATGCAGGCTTTTGGGAAGAATCGAAACAAGTGTGCAGTAAGTTTTTAAAAGATTTTGAAGGCTGCGATTATATTGTTGCACCCAGCGCCAGTTGTGTTGGTTTTGTACGTAATTACTACACTAAACTATTCGACAATTCATCACAGCATAACGAGGTTAAAAAACTAGGCGAAAGAATATTTGAGTTTTCTGAGTTTTTGGTAAATGTTTTAAAAGTAGAAAACCTTGGTGCCAGCTTACCCGGTTTGGCAACCTACCACGATAGCTGTGCCGGCCTTAGAGAATGTAAAATAAAAGAAGAACCACGCAAACTTTTAGCACAGGTAAAAGGGTTGGAGCTAACAGAGATGAACGACGTAGAAACCTGTTGTGGATTTGGCGGCACGTTTGCTGTAAAATTTGAATCAATTTCTGTAGCCATGGGCGACCAAAAAGCAGATAATGCGCAGGCTACCGGCGCACAATACTTAATCTCCACCGATTTATCGTGCCTGATGCATATTGATGGTGTAATGAAAAACAAAGGCGTAGATATAAAAGCCATGCATATTGCTGATGTATTGGCCAGCGGCTGGTAAAAACTCACCCGATAAGAAGTTAATGAAGCAACGCCATTTTTAATATTTGAAACAACTATTAAATGACGCTATCTGAATACGTAAAAAAAATAAATGGTGTTCCGATAGGAAATTCAAACTCACTTCGTAACAATTTATACAAATCGCTGGGGGCAAAAAATTTTTCAACCTTTTGGAATTTCTGGAATCCAATATTTGGATACTATTTAGGATTAAAAATATTTAAACCATTAAAGAAAATATTGCCCAATGCTTTTGCAATAATATTTACATTTATTTTTTGTGGTTTAATACATGATTTAGTAACCACATTTTTAAGAGGAAAAGTTTCCCTATTTTTTACGGTATGGTTTTTAATTATGGCACTTGGTGTTGTTCTTTCAAAATGGGTTAACTATAACCTGGCAAATAAAAACTGGACAATAAGAGCTTTCACAAACTTGTCTATTATTACATTATGTTTACTATTAACGTTATATTTAAACGAAATGCTCAACTTTTACTAAACCTTCATCATTACGCCTCAAGTGTTATAAGTGAAGTGTTATAAGCAAATACTTTTCTTCATACGCTATTATTCATAGCAAATTTTCTTTTAACTTCAACTATTATATCAAATTGCTATAGCAATATTAAATAAACCAGTATTAAATATTAACTCACACATGGCTTATTGGCTTATAAAATCGGAACCGTTTAAATATAGTTGGGACCAATTGGTAAAAGATAAAAAAACGTTTTGGGATGGCGTACGTAATTATGCTGCCCGTAATAACCTGCGTGCCATGAAAAAAGGTGATCTGGCTTTTTTCTATCACAGTAATGAAGGGGTAGAAATTGTTGGTATAGCCAAAGTAGTAAAAGAAGCTTATCAGGATCCTACCACACCGGAAGAAACATGGTCGGCAGTAGATTTTGCGCCACATAAAAAACTTAAAAAACCGGTTACACTGGCGCAAATAAAAGCTGAAGATAGCTTAGCTAATATGGCGCTGGTAAGGTTAGGCCGTTTATCGGTACAACCCGTAACTGAGGAAGAATGGAATATAGTAATGGAAATGAGCGAAACCAAGTAAGGTTTCGTTTGTTATTTATACTAAAACTGTTGTTTTATGCAAATGAATACACCTGTTAAAAATACCACCATACAATTAGTTGAATGTCCACGTGATGCTATGCAGGGGTGGAAAACATTTATCCCAACCGAACAAAAGATAGCGTACCTGAACAGCCTATTAAAGGTAGGTTTTCATACGCTGGACTTTGGCAGTTTTGTGTCGCCTAAAGCCATCCCGCAAATGGCAGATACCGCACAACTGATTCCACATTTAGATTTGTCGCAAACCGATACAAAACTATTAGCCATTATTGCCAACCAACGTGGGGCCGAAGATGCCGTTGTATTTGATGAAATTAGTTACCTCGGGTTTCCTTTTTCTATTTCCGAGACTTTTCAGATGCGTAATACCAATGCGGATATACAAACATCGTTGGAAAGGGTGGCCGATATTCAGAACCTTTGTATAAAAAATAATAAGAAACTGGTTATTTACATTTCCATGGGTTTTGGCAATCCCTATGGCGATCCTTATTCGGAAGAACTGGTTTTTGAATGGGTAAATAAAATAATAGGGTTAGACATTGATATTATTTCCTTAGCCGACACAGTAGGGCTGGCTACGCCGCAACAGGTTTTTGATGTTACGGACTATTTGGTACAATCATTACCTGAAACAACAATAGGTGTACACTTACATTCTACTGCGCAAAATTGGCAAGCCAAACTGGAAGCTGCGGTAAATGCCGGCAGCAAACGTTTTGACGGAGCTTTGAAAGGCATTGGTGGTTGCCCCATGGCCGATGACGAATTGGTAGGCAACATGAATACAGAATGGATGATTGACTACTTTAAAAATAACAATATCAATCTTTCATTAAGCAAAGAAGCTTTAGCAGAAAGCTTGAGAATAGCATCAAGACTTTTCCCTACAGGGTTATAGTAAAATAAGTAGGAAGGCTGTAACCAATTATTTTTTATTTAATTATCATTCTTCTTCTTTTTATTAAACACCGGTAATAATATTAAACTTATAACACCCGCAATTAGTATAATTAATGTTTGCGATAACCAAAGCAACCAACCAAATGCAGTAGCAATACTTTTAGGTAGGCCATATACCATCATCGTACTTTCAATAAAATAGGCGTAAGCACCAATACCGCCGGGTGTAGGCACAATCATACCAAGCGTGCCGGCAGAAAGTACGGTCAAGCTTTCCTTAAAACCAAAATGACTTGTTTCTTGCAAAGCCAGAAAACCAATATAACCACTGGCTAGATAACATATCCAAATTATACAGGTATAAAGTACAAAGCTTTTACGTTTTTTAAGGTGTCGTATAGTAGTAAGTCCCTGCCATACCCTTATAATTAAATTTTTTATAGCCTGTAATAGATCTTTAAATGTTTTTCTTTTAACCAGCATCCATCCACCAATGGCTATAGCCACCAATGCTATTATAATTAAGGGAATTAAATATTTTGTTACGGAATTTTCCTGAGCTGTTTGCTCACCGCTATGGCTATAAAACCAGGTATCAATAAAACGGGAATATAAATCGGGCTGAATAGCCAGCGTAATTAAAAGTACAAATAGAAAGCAAATGGCATCAATTAAACGTTCCTGTACAATGGTGCCAACCAATTTATCAGCAGGTACTTTTTCGTAGCGGGCCAAAATGGTACATTTTAAAACTTCGCCTAAACGGGGTACTGCGGTGTTAGCCAAATAACCAACCATTACAGCAAAAAATGTATTTAGCTTGCCGGTATTGTAGCCCATTGGCTCCATTAATAAGCGCCAACGCAATGCCCTAACATAATGCGATACCAATAAAATAGCAAAAACCGGAATAACCAAAAATATTCGGGCTTCTTGTAAGGAGTGTTGTATTTCGGCCCATTTTTGAGCGTCGATGTCTTTAACAGACCACCAAACCAAAAAAACGCCCAGGCCAAGGAAAAATAAATACTTTAAAATAACGCCAAGCTTTAGCTTCATGATACGCTAAAGTAAACACTAAAAGGTAAAGTAAAAAGGAGATTGGGTTAATTCCACTTAAAGTTTATTATCATCCTTTGGGAAAATAACCCATGGTTTAAAAGTTTTGGCAGCTTCAAAATCCATTTGCGCATAAGATATAATAACCACCACATCGCCAGCCATACCTTTACGGGCAGCAGGGCCGTTCAGGCAAATAACACCTGATTGACGTTTACCTTTAATCACGTAAGTTTCTATACGTTCGCCGTTATTTACGTTAACCACCTGCACTTTTTCGTTTTCAATTAAATTAGCAGCATCCATCAGGTCCTCGTCAATAGTAATGCTACCAACATAATTTAAGTTAGCTTCCGTAATAGTTACACGGTGAATCTTCGATTTTAAAACTTCTATTTCCATTGCGCCGCAAAGTTATGGGTTTGTATATTATTATTATTATTTAAAGCAATACTCTAATTATTCAAATTGTCACATAAATAACAAATACTCATTGTAAAAGTTTGGTAAGCGCATCCTACATAACCCAGCTTCTTTTAGTTCAAAGTTTAATAATTATGTTACCAGCGACATTAACACAGATTGATCGTCCCTTGCGACGCTCCGTTCTGCTGCACCAATTCTATTGGCCAAAATGCAGCATCCCGAATTTATTTCGGGAACCCGTTCGCTAATCAGCAGTGAGAAGTTGGAAAGTCGGAGAGTCAGAAAGTCGGAAACACCGTAAGTCCGAAAGAGAGTAAGACAGGAAGAAAGTGAATAGTCAATTGTGAGTAGTAAGTTAGTATTTACAACAATCAGGTTCGCTCTGCGAAACTTGCAGTTTCGCAGTAATATTTTATCGCCTTTGGCGATAAACTTAGCAAAGCATGGTTTGCGCCGAAATAATGACAGCTTGCATAATGCCCATTAGAATTGCCGGAGCTACAGCCGCCTCGGTTCGTGTCTCACGAACCGACATTAATGAGTAAATTGGTTCGTGAGACACGAACCATGGCAGGTTAAGATAATTTGGCAATGAGGACTGTTGGTATAGATTTGTAACTTACATAATGCCCATTAGAATTACCGGACGTACAAGTGAGTGACACAACAGACGTTGATAGTAGCACAATAGCTCGAAACATAAAATGTTTATGTTATATCAGGCTCTATCTAAGCCCCTCCTTCGGAGGGGTTGGGGGAGGCTTCAATCAGGGAACTGAAGTTGGTCAACAAAAAATTAAAATTTAATAATAGTTAAAGCTTATAAATATTTTAATATTAATTATTTAAAACAAAAAAAAATAAACATAAAAATAAGATTACTAGAATCAACAGCGTTATAAATTAGTTTATTATATAAATAGTAAATAAAAGTTTGATTATAAATTATTTATATAGTTTTATTAAACTAAAATATTATCAATTAAGCGAACCCCACCTAAAAAAGCAGCTACAACTATAACTAAATTTTTATTATCGTTAAATTCTGTAACTTTTTGTAAATCTGTTGATTGTGCAAATGAAAAATAGTCGGGTTTAAACCCTGCGGCTTCTAATTGTGTGTATGCATATTGCTCTAACTGGCTTATTGGTTGATGCTGCACCTGTTCTTTTGCATAACTTAACAACTTATATATAGTAGTAGCTGTTTGTCTGTCAGCATCGGACAATCTTCGGTTGCGGCTACTCATGGCCAGGCCATCAGTTTCTCTTATGGTTGGGCAAATTATCAATTCTGTTTCTTTATCTAATCCGGTTAGTTGTAGGAGTTTTTTAATCACCATACATTGCTGGTAATCTTTTTGTCCCATATACAACCGGTTGGGTTGTACTATATTTAATAAACGGTGTACCACCTGACAAACGCCTTGAAAATGGCCGGGTCGATGGGCTGCTTCAAAAACCTCATCTAAATGGCCTAAAGGATAAGTGTTGGGGGCTAGGGTAGTGCCGTTTGGGTACATTTCCTCAACCGATGGCAAAAACAAAGCGTGAACGCTGGCTGCTTCCAGTTGTTCAATATCATTTTCTATGGTAATGGGATATTTGGCAAAGTCTTCTTTATCGTTAAACTGGGTAGGGTTTACAAAAATACTGCACACGGTAAACTGCTGCTCCTGAATGGACTGTTGCACTAATTGTATATGCCCTTGATGCAAAGCCCCCATGGTAGGTACAAAACCTATTGATTTACCGGCCTTTTTTTGCGTATTTATATGGTGTTGTAGGGCGGTAATTTTCTTAAAAACAATCATAAATCGTTTATTATTAGTTGCAAAAACTCTTAAAAAGCGTTTTTCAATATAAAATAGTAACTTTGCAAACCTTTTATAGAAAAAAGATTAATCTAAACGGAACGCATGTCTGCAAAGAAAAGAATTTTATTTATTTCCAACGAAATGTCGCCTTATCTGGAATTAACCGAATTTTCAGAATTGGTAAACAAACTGGCAATAAAAGCGAACGATACCGGATACGAAGTACGTTGTATTATGCCCCGTTTTGGTAGCATTAACGAACGTCGCCACCGTTTACACGAAGTAGTAAGGCTTTCTGGTATTAATGTAAACATTGATAATGATGATATGCCTTTGCAAATTAAGGTAGCATCATTACCCAGTGCAAGATTACAAGTTTATTTTTTAGATAACGAAGAGTTATTTAAACGCAAATTTGTTTTTCATGACGAGGAAGATAAGTGGTTTGATGACAACGATTTAAGAACTGTATTCTTTTGCCGCGGTGCATTGGAGACTGTTAAAAAATTTGGCTGGCCTCCTGATGTTGTTCATTGTAGTGGTTGGATGACAGGTTTGATACCTGCGTACTTAAAAACACTGTACAAAAAAGAACCTGTTTTTGCACACAGCAAAATTGTATATACCATTGGCCAAAGTACTTTTAAGGAAAAGCTAGGCAGCGATTTTATTAGAAAAGCGCTCATACATGATTCATTAAAGGAAAAAGACCTTGAGCCTTTTAAAGATGGAAATAATGTGGCTATGTTCCGTGGCGGAGCCACTTATGCCGATGCAATAACTTTTGGTGCAGATAAAGTTGATAAAAAATTATTAACTGAGTTTACCAAGGTTAAAGGCAAGAAAACGTTACTATACAACGAAGAATCTGATTTAACAGACTATTTGCAACTGTATAACGACCTTGCAAGCTAATTATTCGAGCATCGAATGATTTTTTCTTTGATGGCAACGTTTTAAAACAAAACCCACTTAACAATTTCTTTGTGAAGCAAAAAAATATTGCAGCAGCATTTGTATTTGTTCTTGTAAGTTCAATTACATTACTTATCTCTTGTAAAAAAATAAACGAATCCACTACACTTGGCAGCGATCTTATTCCGGTAGTTGATAATATAAATACGTTTGATACTACTTTGGATGTGTTAGCTTACAACGATATTTTCAACAATAGTAACGATAGTAGTGCTTCATCTTACACTGAAGTGCAATACTTAGGTCAAATTACCAATGACCCGTTGTTTGGCAGTACAGATGCCCGCATGTTTTTACAACTTAAGCCTGGCTTTTACAAACACAGTTTTTTAAACCGACCAGATAGCTTAGAGCTTGACTCTATTGTATTGGTGTTGGATTATGTAAATACATACGGCGATACAGTACAACCACAAACCGTACGTGTTTTTGAAATAGCACAAAGTAGCTCTTTCAAAAAATCTGCTTTAGATTCTATATATAATCCAACTACGCAACAGTTTCAAGTATATAGTTACGACACAGCCTATAAATACAGACAAAATAGTATTGCTTACCAAAACCCGGGTATGCCTTTGGGACAAAAAACATTTGTGCCCTCTCAGCTAAAAGACTCGGTAAAAGTATATAAAGATACCACGGCAAAACAACTACGTATAAAGCTGGATAATGCTTTTGGTCGTAGGTTGTTGGATTATGATTCTTCGACTGTTAACGGAAGAATTAATGCATATTCCAGTGACTCTGCATTTAATAGTAACTTTAAAGGATTTGCATTGGAAGCTACAGGTGGTAACGCTGTTTTAGGTTTTAGCCTTACCGGCGCCAATACGAAATTGGCTATTTACTACAAAGACAAAGGCAATAACAGACCACAAGCCGATTGGGATACCACGGTTACTTACTTTACTTTCTCTACCAGCTTAAGCGCCAGTGCCAACTATATTCAGCGTGATTATACCAGCACACCCTGGTATGCTACAGCCGGCGATAATGTACCAGATAACAATATCTTTATTCAAAACACACCTGGTACATATGCTAAACTTTCTGTACCGGGTTTAGCAGGATTAAATAGCAGGGTAGTACATCTGGCTCAATTGATTGTAGAACAAGATTATACTAATATTTCAGACTCTCTGTTTTATGCACCATTATCTATGATGTTGGATGCATGGGATCCGTCTATTTCTAAATATCGTACCATTCCATACGATTTACAGGCTACAAGTACAGGGTCATTTGGTTATGCCACTTTTGGTATATTCCCGGGCCGTAGTTTAAATGATGCCGGTCAGAGTATTAATGTTTGGAAGTTTAACCTTACACGTTATTTACAGCATGTAGTTACCGACCGTTTACCGGTTTATGACTTCAGGTTATATAGCCCTACTGTAGTACGCTTGCAATACGGAGTACCTTCTGTACAAAGTGATGTGGTGGCAACGGTTCAACCAATCAGTCCTTCAGTATCAACCGTTGGCCGTGTTAAGTTGTATGGTGGCGGTGATGGAAGTTTACCCAATGCTAATCCGCGTAGGATGCGTGTGAGGGTAGTTTACTCGAAATTATAGATAGTTGTACCAACTATTTCCATTTTACAAATAGGGTGCTATATTTGCACCCTATTAATATTATATACTAACCCCATAAATCAAAACAAATACATTATGCCTTACTTGTTTACTTCGGAAAGTGTTTCAGAAGGACACCCGGACAAAGTAGCCGATCAGATATCAGATGCGTTAATTGATAACTTTTTAGCTTTTGACGCACAATCAAAAGTTGCTTGCGAAACATTGGTTACAACCGGACAGGTGGTGTTAGCAGGTGAGGTTAAATCAAAAGCCTATTTAGATGTTCAGGAAATTGCACGTGGTGTAATTCGTAAAATTGGTTATACCAAAAGCGAATACATGTTTGAAGCAAACTCTTGCGGTATTTTATCTGCCATTCATGAGCAATCTGCCGATATTAACCAAGGTGTTGACCGTAAGAAAAAAGAAGAGCAAGGTGCCGGCGACCAGGGTATGATGTTTGGTTATGCAACTAACGAAACAGAAGACTATATGCCATTGGCCTTAGACCTGTCTCACAAATTATTAATTGAGTTAGCTGCTTTACGTCGCGAAAACAAAGCCATCAAATACTTACGTCCGGATGCTAAAAGCCAGGTAACGTTAGAGTATGATGATAATAACAAACCAGTGCGTATTGACGCCATTGTAATCTCTACTCAACACGACGACTTTGATAGCGAATCTAAAATGTTAGCTAAAATCAAAGATGATATTATCAAGATTTTGATTCCTCGTGTAAAATCAAAGTATAAAAAATACGCCAAGTTATTTAACGACAACATTAAATACCATATTAATCCAACCGGTAAATTTGTTATTGGTGGTCCGCATGGTGATACCGGCTTAACCGGCCGTAAAATTATTGTTGATACCTACGGTGGTAAAGGTGCACACGGTGGTGGTGCTTTCAGCGGTAAAGATCCTTCAAAAGTTGACCGTTCTGCTGCGTATGCAACACGCCACATTGCTAAAAACTTAGTAGCTGCTGGTGTTGCCAGCGAAGTATTGGTACAGGTTTCTTACGCTATTGGGGTTGCTAAACCAACCAGTATTAACGTAAAAACTTTTGGTACTGCTAATGTTGAATTAACCGATGGCGAAATTGGTAAAATAGTAGAGGGTATTTTTGATCTACGTCCTTACTACATTGAGCAACGTTTAAAATTACGTACACCAATTTATAGCGAAACTGCTGCTTATGGTCATATGGGCCGTAAACCTGAAGTAGTGGAGAAAACGTTTACTTCACCTGATGGTAAAGTAGTTAAAAAGAAAGTTGAGTTATTTACATGGGAAAAATTAGACTATGTAAATAAAGTAAAAAAAGCTTTCGGTATTAAGTAATAAAGATTGTGTTTACAATATAATAAGCACCCGCAGCAATTGCGGGTGTTTTGTTTTACATTTGTTAGTAAGGCTGAAAGCCTAATGCTAAAAGCGGAAAGCCAGACATTGAATATGTTAACGTTCCCTATTTAAACGTTTAAATATTTTAAACTTTTGGAAACCTTAACGCCTTTTACAACTTTAAACATAAAACTTCAAACCTTAAACATATTATGCCCAAACTAACCATTGCTTTTATTGCTGCTATTATTATGACCATTGTAATGCAATGGCAGGGGAGTGATCTTGTAAACGAAACGGCTCCAATGGGAATTGTAAATCTTGAAATTGACAGACCGGTTAGTCGTGTACAAGATGTAATTGCATCTAATACAAAAAGTGATTGGTACATGAATATTGGTTTGGACTTTGTGTACATTTTCTTTTATACCGCCTTCTTTTATCTGGCAAGTTTAAGCTTTCATAAAAAGGAGCGTCCTTTATTTAAAGGCAAATCAGGCAAATGGTTTATTAAACTAAGTATTGCTGCGGGTGTGTTGGATGTTATTGAAAACATCAGCATGTTATGGTCGCTTAACAGCGGACCAAGTGTGGCTAGTATATGGGTGGCACGCCATGCTTCTATTATTAAATTTGGCTTTTTAGCAATACTTATAATAGCGTTACTTACTTCATTGATACTTAATTTTGCAAAATGGAAGCAGAGCAAAACCCCTGGAAAATAACCGGCGAAAAAAATGTGTACGATAATAATTGGATTAACGTAACTCACTATGACGTAATTAATCCCTCCGGCGGAAAAGGTATTTATGGCAAAGTACATTTTAAAAACCATGCTATTGCTATTGTACCTATTGATACAGAAGGAAATGTTTATTTAGTAGGACAGTATCGTTTTACGGTAGATGAATATAGTTGGGAATTGCCGGAAGGTGGATGTCCCGTAAATACTGATCCGTTAGATACTGCCAAAAGAGAATTGTTAGAAGAAACCGGATTAATAGCACAAGAGTGGACAGAGATTATGCAGATGCATTTATCAAACTCGGTTTGTGATGAACTGGCTTATGTTTATTTAGCAAGGCAATTGCAACAAGGCATGGCAGAGCCCGAAGAAACTGAACAGTTACAAGTAAAAAAATTACCTTTTGAAGAAGTGTACAAAATGGTAATGGATGGCAGCATAAAAGATGCATTAACTATTGCTGCTGTATTAAAAGTAAAATTGTTATTGGCAAAGTAATATGACCATGTTTTGGTTATAAACAATTAAAAAAATTACATGAAAAAATTTCGTTCGCCTCAACGCCCTAAAAAAAGCTCGTTGGTTATTGGCAGACAAGCTGTGAAAGAAGCTTTATTAACAGGCAAATATTTGGATAAAATTTTTTTAGATACAAAAGCTAACGGAGCTGATATTGGCGAAATAAAAAAACTAGCTTTAGAAAATAATACACCCATTAGTTATGTACCGGTTGCTAAACTAAATGGTTTTAATGTTACCAACCACGATGGTTGTATAGCACAAATTGCAAGGGTGCAATACATAGATTTGCAACAACTGGTTTCTTTTGTAACCGAAAGCGGCCAAACACCTTTGTTTTTAATATTGGATGGCATAACTGATATACGTAACATCGGCGGTATTGCCCGTACGGCTTATTGCTGTGGTGTGCATGGCATTATTATACCGGACAAAGGAGTAGGGGCTTTAAGCGATGATGCGGTATTAACATCGGCAGGTGCCTTGGAACAAATACCTGTATGCCGTGTAAACAGTTTAGTAAAAGCAGTGGACGATTTACACCTGAATGGCATAAAGGTAATTGCTAGTGAAATGACCGCCGAAACAAATATTGATGCTGTTAACCTAACCGAGCCGGTAGCAATTATTGTAGGTGGTGAGGAAAATGGTATTCACCCAACGCTGATGAAAGTAAGCGATGAAAAAGTAAAAATTCCAATGTCGGGTGATTTTGAAAGTTTAAATGTATCGGTTGCAACGGGTATGCTTTTGTATGAGACTATGCAACAGAGAAGAAAATTAGGTAATTAGATAATGCGCAAATTAGGGTAGTCGTCATCCCGACTCTTTGTTTAGGTAGCGGTATGGAATTGTTATACTGTTGAAAGGCTGCCCCGCTTAGGCGTAAATACTTTGCTACAGCATGGATTACGTGTGTTGGCTAAGCAAAGATTGAAGACGGGCGGGGAACTGCAGCTGATTAGTATTACTACAGCTGACAGCCCCAAATAATAAAAGATGAAAAAATTAGTGATATTAACCGGTGCAGGTGTTAGTGCCGAAAGTGGATTAAAAACTTTCAGGGATAGTGATGGTTTGTGGGAAGGGCATGATGTGTACGAAGTGGCCAGCCCCAGAGGTTGGCACAATAATCCGCAGTTGGTGTTGGACTTTTACAACCTACGCCGTAAAGATGTTGCGGCTGCGCAACCCAATGCTGCACACAAAGGTTTGGCGGCATTGGAGCAATTTTTTGATGTACATATTATTACCCAAAATATTGACGACTTACACGAACGTGCCGGTAGCACCAAAGTGTTGCACTTGCATGGCGAAATTTTTAAAATGCGCAGTGTAAATAACGACAATATTTTGTACGATATAAGAGGCGATATTAACCTGGGCGATACAGCTGCCGATGGTGCACAATTACGCCCAGCCATTGTATGGTTTGAAGAGGCCGTGCCCATGATAGAACCCGCTGCCACACTGGCTATGAATGCTGATATTTTTGTAGTGGTGGGTACATCGTTAGTGGTATATCCCGCAGCAGGTTTGCTGGATTATGTAGAGCTGGCCACACCAAAATTTATTATTGATAAACATATACCGCAGGTACGTACACAACGCAATACTACATTAATTGAAAAACCTGCAACCGAAGGTATTGTTGAATTACAAGAGTTATTACAACAATATTTATAAGTTAGCGATAAAGAAAACTGGTTTTATTTTTTGTTACCAGCAGCAGTAATTCTAATCATCTTTTGTTGCGTCGCACTCTTCAACGTCCAGTAATTCTATTGGGCAATATGTAAGCCTCTGTTTTTATTATGCAAACCCAATTATTAATTATTAAATATTAATTCTTAATTACTCTTTTTCTCGTTCCTTCTATATTGGGTAAAAATCCGGTGATAATACCAATGAGTGGTAAAAAAGCACAAACAGAAAATACATATTCAATACTGGTTCTATCGGCCAACCAACCTAATACTGCTGAACCAATACCACCCATACCAAAAGCAAAACCAAAAAACAATCCGGCCACCAAACCAACTTTACCGGGAATTAAATCGGTAGCGTAAACAAGTATTGCAGAGAATGCTGATGCAATAATAACACCAATGATAACGGCTAATACAACAGTGCCAAACAAATTCATATGTGGTAGCAAAAGTGTAAAGGGCGCTACACCTAAAATAGATATCCATATAATAAGTTTACGACCATAACGATCGCCAAGAGGCCCGCCCAATATGGTTCCGGCGGCAACAGCCGCTAAAAAAGTAAACAAATATATTTGCGATTGCTGTACGGTTACCTGAAATTTTTCCATTAAATAAAAAGTAAAGTAACTGGTCATACTGGCCATGTAGAAGTACTTGGAAAAAATTAAGACCAGTAAAATAATAATAGAAACAACTACCCTTTTTTTAGAGATCAGGGGAGTGGTAAGTTCTGTGGAAACTGTTTTTTTAACCGTGGTACGGACTTGCATATTTTGTTGATACCACTTACCAACTAAGGTTAATATAACCATACCGCCAATGGCCAATACACCAAACCAACTAATATATTTTTGTCCAAAAGGTATTACCACCAAGGCCGCCAATAACGGGCCTGCAGCACTCCCGGCATTACCACCAACCTGAAAAATAGATTGTGCTAATCCCTTTTTACCACCCGATGCTAAATGGGCTACACGAGAAGCTTCCGGATGAAAAATTGACGAGCCCATACCAATTAAACTTACCGAAGCCAGTATATAATAAAAGTTGGAAGCAAATGCTATACACAACAAACCGGTAAAAGAAAACAACATGCCAATGGCCAACGATTTTGGATTAGGTTTTTTATCAGTGTACAAACCAACAAATGGTTGCAACAACGAAGCCGTTAACTGAAACACCAAAGTAATAATACCAATCTGCGTAAAGCTTAGTGCATAGTTTTGTTTTAATAACGGATATACCGCCGGTATAAGCGATTGTATTAAATCGTTTAATAAATGCGAAAAACTAATAGCAAACAAAATGGGATAAACAGTTTGCTGTGAGGTTAAGGAGGCGGTCGTTATCTTCATAAATATTCAAAAACGCTTCAGGTCATCAGATGAGTGCAAAACTACAATCTGAAATTTTTATAAGCAGTAAAATTATATCGGCGGATAGTTTTGAGCAGACTTCGGTTGAGAATAACCAGAAGGGGCTATAACGTTAGCATCCAAACCATTTAGATTTGATACCAATATTGGTTTGCAAATACAAAAAGAAAAGTGATGTGGTGGGAGGTTTTCTTATTATCTTACTTAACATAATATAAATTATAGGAAAATAGTATTATAAGGATTAAGCCGAAAAAATGATTGTAAATATTTGAATATCAATAACATTTATCCATTTAACGCTAGTGATCTAAAAACATAAACTTGCAACAGTTTATTTATTCCCCTTAAACTCCAAAACAAATATTTATTTGGTGCTAACACAGATTTATGGCTAAAAAAATACTACAAAAGGTAAAATGTACAATTTATGGAGAAATCCGTCCATTGATTTGCGGGCTTTATAAAACCAACTTTGCTGTATCAAATTATTTACAACAATTAAAAAAAATAACATGAACAGAAAAGCTACAGCCGTTTGGAACGGTTCCATTAAAGAAGGTAAAGGAAATCTTACTTCCCAAAGTAAAGTACTTAACGCTACACCTTATAGCTTTATTTCCAGATTTGAAAATGGCCAGGGTACAAATCCTGAAGAACTAATGGCGGCAGCACACGCCGGCTGTTTTACCATGAAGCTTAGCCTTGATCTTGGAGCCGCCGGGTTTGTTCCGGATGAATTAACCACTACAGCTACCATTTCATTGGAAAACGGAATTATTTCAAAATCGGCACTGGTGTTACACGCAAAAATTCCGGTTATAAGTACCGAACAATTTTTAGCCATTGCTCAAAATAGTAAAGAAACCTGTCCGGTAAGCAAAGCCTATAATCTAGAAATTACGCTTGAAGCACATTTAAACTAAAAACAAACAATCATTATCAAAAACATTCAAACTTTTATAAAATGAAAAATATATCATTCACCATCGTCTTTTTAGTTTCATTATTTGCAAACAATTTAATAGCACAAAATATTAAAAGGCAACCTGCCGCTTATGGCAGAACAGAATTTATTGAAGTAGAAAAAAATGTAAAATTACATATTACAGATATTGGCGTGGGCCGACCCATTGTACTAATTCATGGCTGGCCCTTAAGCGATGCCATGTATGAATATCAGTATCAATATTTGTCTCGCAAAGGCTTTAGGGTTATTGGTATTACACTGCGTGGTTTCGGAAAATCTGATAAGCCTTATGGCAAATATGATTTTGATGTTTTTTCTGACGACATAAAAGTTGTATTGGAAAAACTGAATTTAAAAGATGCCGTATTGGGTGGTTTTTCAATGGGTGGCGCAGTAGTGTTGCATTATATAACTAAATACAATTCGGCGCATGTAAGTAAGTTAGCATTGTTTGGTGCCGCTGCACCATCATGGAAACAAAGAGCCGATTTTATAAACGGCATACCCGAAGATGTGGTTAACGGATTAATACAAAGTACCATGACCAACAGACAAGATTTGATAGCAGGTTTTGGAGCCGGCTTCCCGGCCAAGGAAGGCAATATTTCTAAAAACATGGAAAAATGGTTGGAGAATATCAACTTAGAGGCCTCCCCTTTTGCTATCACAGAATCTATTATTGCATTAAGCAACCTGGATTTACGTCCTGTACTATCAAAAATTACTATACCGGTGGCTATTTTTCATGGTATATACGATAAAAACTGTCCTTATATCTGGGCCGAGGATTTAAACAAAAGCCTGAAAAACTCCACCATCATTAAGTTTGAAAATAGCGGCCATGCGTTATTTGTTGAGGAAATGGAAAAATTTAATACCGAACTTGAAAAATTTGCTACCAATTAATTAACCTTACTTATTGCTTAGTGCCAATGCCTTTATACCGGCATTGGCATTATGCGTGTACAGCTTTACCTTATCAAATAATAATTATATCTTTTGCATAAATAGCCTTTTATACAATGAACAACCATTTATTTCAAAGCCATTTAAAAACATTCGGATTTTTATCCATTGACGAAAACAATAAGCAGCTACTTAATTCCAATGAATACCAATCTTACATACGTGTATTGTATGTAAGCCAAGGCTGTCAATTAATTTCCGATTTTACCGAGTTTGATGTAAAAACACCATCGCTTTTTTTTATTGGCCCTAACCAACACTTACATGTTAAACAAATGGGCCAACAACCGGGGCATTTTATTTATTATAACCGCGACTTTTATTGCATACAAATACACGATGAAGAAGTTGCCTGCGACGGATTGTTGTACAACAACGTATATAATATGCCGCAGGTTACTTTACAAACCGATGAAGCAAATTTTTATAATTACCTGTACAGCCAGATAAGCGATGAGTTTGCCTTAAACGATACTTCCCTGGAAGAAATGGTAAGAACCTATTTAAAGCAAATATTTATAAAAGCGGTACGCTCCTGGAAAAAACAAAACCTGGAAAAAGAATTGGTAAACAACAATAACGATCTAGCGTTTTTTAGAAAATTTACGGTACTGGTAGATGCACACTATACACAAAAACATACCGTAGCCGATTATGCCGACATGTTGCATATAGCCCCCAAAACCATTACCAATAAATTTAAAAAACTCAACCTGTTGCAACCCAACGAAATTATTAAAAACAGAATTGTATTGCAGGCCAAACGTTTATTGGTACATACTAAAATGTCGGCTAAAGAAATCAGCTATCAGTTAGGTTACGATGATCCGGCTTATTTTACCAGACTGTTTACGGTAAAAACAGGCGAATCACCTACCAGTTATCGTGCAAAATTTTTACAGGCTTAAGTGCAAATTTGCTGTTCACCATTTTATTCATTAACATGTACAGGTACTATATCAACAAACAATAAACTATCTAACCAGTCCCAAATACTTTTCCCTGTTCTCGTAAATAATCCAGATTAAAACGGCCCACAACAATAACGCAATCAGCAAACCGTCCGGTGCTACAAAAATATGTGTAAGCAAAATGCCCACCATTACCGGAAAAAGCACCAACACACCCAAGGCTCTTGTTTTTGGAATAATTACCAGCAAGCCGCCCAAAATTTCGGCTACGGCAATCAATGGCATCAGCCATTCAATTTCCATCATGGCCATGCTGTCTTTTATCAGCGGCTCCGGTAAATTGTCCGGCACCGGCATATAATTTAAAAATTTGTTCAGGCCACCGTTAATCATCATCAAACCTAACAAGGCCGATACTACCGTTAAAATTTTATGCTTCATTTGTTGCGTTTTAAATTGTTTTTATTTTAAGCGTTCCAGTTTCCCTTTTCGTTTTACAATGTTTTTATAATCCCACTGTATATCACGGGCTTTTTGCAACCAGCGTTTTACATCCTTTTTACTTATTTCCTCAACTGCATTGTAAAAAATAGATGCGTCTTTAAATTTCTCGCCACGTATGTTTAAAGCTTCTTCATCAAAATCGGCACCGCTCCAAAACATTAATCGTATGCCACGTTTTTCCTTACTGTAACCCGTTATGGGGTTACCATCTAAAAACCAAACCGGATGCCTGTGCCATACCTTGTTTTCCGCTTCCGGTAAATGTTTGGTTATTTGGGCAGATAATAATTCACAAATGGCTTTATCTGTATCAGTCATTGTGTTATTATAATCATGTATAGCTGTTACAATATTATCAGGCATTACTTAAAAAGGTTTATTTAGTAAGTTACTAAGTTAAATCGGCTTTATATCAACTGTTGGGTAGCTTGGTTTCGTCGGTATATAGTATTTCCCATTGGTGGCCATCCGGGTCGGCAAAACAATCGTAGTACATCCAGCCATGGTCTTCGCCCTGGCGGTAACGGGTGCCGCCATTTTCCAGTGCCAGTTTTATGGTAGCATCCACTTTTTCACGGCTTTCTACATCAATAGCCAATATTACTTGTGTGGTGCTGCCATTAGCAACAGGTCGGTTGGTAAAACTGGTAAAAAAAGGTTCGGTTAACAGCATGGCATATATCAATCCTTCGTTCAGCACCAGGCACAGGCCTTTATCGTTACTAAACTGTTCGTTAAAACCAAAACCCAGTTTGTTCCAAAAAGCACGGGTAACGGCCAGGTCTTTCACCGGCATATTTACATAAATAGATCTTACTTTCATAGTTGTTGTTTTATAACACAACATTAAACCAAGGTTTTGGTAAGTCACTTGGCATAGGGCAAGAAATATTTTAGCAATCTGTTGAGAAAAGAAATTTTTATGGCGTGCCCCCTATCCCGTGCAACGCAAAACTACGGCTCCTGCGTCGCCTTGTTTGCTAACACGGGACTAACGGGGTCGGGCTTTCCGCTGTATCTTTTGCCCCACCCTGCTTTGCCTACGCTGCGCAAAAGGATGCCGCTGCAACTGCGAAGCTCTCATTGAGGCTAATAGCAATAATAATGAACTCAATAATCCCTCACGCATTTTTCAAAGCACTTAACAATCAACTCAATAATTCCTCAGGTAAAAAAAAATATAAATAAAGGCTGACTCATTGTTAAGTCAGCCCTTCTAGTAAAGCGTCAGAAAATATATTTTATCTATATATTTTTATCAGGCATGGGCTGCCAGCCATTGGCTGCATCCAGCATTAATTTAATTTCTACAGGTTTGGGGGTATTAGGTTTTTCCGGTTTTACAATGGGTGTAAATTTTACATTCAGGTAATTATTCATACCGGCATCCATATTATAAAATGCTTCGGCCTGGGTGCGGTACTCTCCTGCCACAGGTTCGGGTAATAATTGGGTGGTGTTATTAAGGTCGTATAATAACATACCATTTTTATGCACCCAGTTAAAAAACAAGTTGCCTTCGTTTATTTGTTTTATTACAAAATATAAAGGATGTATTACCATATGTACCGTACCAAAATGCGCCACCATTTCCTGCATATCCTTTATGCCGGCTTCATCAATAACCTTATTATCGGGTACAATAATTAATAACTCGCAGGTAAAGCGTCTTTCTTCTTTTAATTGTTTTTTACTAAATGCTGTACGTTTTATGCTAATGTTGGTAGTACAACCAAAACAATAAATTAGTTGGGCCTGCCATTGTTGGGCTATTAGTTTTTTAATACAATGCAGTGCGGTTTGTTCTCTTCCATTTAATTGTGTCAGGTAATTTTTCATAACTTTTATTTTATTATATGAGAATATTTGTACTTCTAATAATTAATATCGTTACTACGTCCTTTCAATAATCCGTCTACATGAACAACTTCTCTAACATCAATTAAATGAGCGGCTTCAATTAGTTTCACCAATTTTGTATAAATAGTTATTTCGTTTAAAAACAGATGTGATTCTTCGGGGCATAATGCGCCGTCAATAATATCGGTTAAGGCTGTAAGCCAACTGTTGAGGGCATAACTTTTAAAAAACTTTCTGAAAACGATATAAGGATTACAAAATTCCTTTTTTGAAAGAAAGCGTGGAAAGTCGCTCCAATCATCAGTAAGTAAGCGGCCACAAGCAAAATATCTATTGTCCAATAAATCGCCATTATTAATTTTTATTTCACTCGATTTCTTTTCTTTTAAAATGTTTGCCACTTTAATCAGGGAAGCTATATAACGCTTGTATAATAATGCATCGGCTGGTGATTTTGTCTTATAAATATTTTTATCAATAGCCGATTCCATTATTTCTTTAACAAAAGACCTAAGATGTTGTACCCCTGAACTAAAAAACACATTAGCCAATACCTGATAAGGATCGCTTATTACTTTATTTAGCCAACATTGTGTTTCAAAAATATCTTTAGGTGTCTTTTTCTTTCCCATAGTGCAGTTTTTGGTGTTATAGATGTTGTTACTACCACTTGCCCCATTGCCATACAAAGTAAGCCTGCCAACCTACGGTATCCTACACCATTTGCCAGTTAAATACGTAAACGCCAATGTATTTTACGGGAGTTTTTAGTATATTGCTGTTTACATATTAACCACTTACATTTGCTGTATGACCAACACAAAAAAAATACACGAAGGCCGTAATATTAAACGCTTTAGAGAAATGCTGGGCATTAAACAGGATGCTTTAGCTGCCGACTTGGGCGATGACTGGAACCAGCAAAAAATATCCTTATTGGAACAAAAAGAAACCATTGATACTCCCCTACTGGCCGAAATATCTGCCATACTTAAAATACCGGTTGAAGCGATTCAGAATTTTGATGAAGAGCAAGCGGTGAATGTAATTGCTAATACATTTAATGAACGGTCTTTTGAGAATGCTTTTGCTAACAACTGTACTTTCAATTTTAATCCCGTTGATAAAATGGTAGAGTTATACGAGCGTATGTTACAGCAGCAAAAGGAAATGATTGAGAAGTTGGAGAGGTTGATTGAGAAAAGATAAGATTATAAAAGCTTCGGTAAATTTATATACCCAATGAATTTATATAAACTCTTTTAATAACTGCAATATTGTATGGCCAAAAGAAATATAGAAACTGATACTTTAAAGATAACTTCCTTAACCATTGATAGAAATGAGTTCAAGAATATACTTGAACAAAGAATCAAAATTGGAGAAGAACTATATAGCCGGACGATTAAAAATGATGCAGAATTTCGAGACTTGGAATCGAATTTTGAAATTTGGACAGAGTATAACTTTGAATTTTTGAAGCAATCTTTTAATTCTCCCAATAATGAATATATGGATTCCTATAATCGTTCGGGATATAGTTTTTTGGGGCAAATGGGAGAGGTTTATAATGATGTGGTTCAATCAAAGCGAAACCTGATTGAATATAAACTAAAAAACTTAAAAACTCTATTTGCCAAAGCTGACCTGTTGAAATCTGAAATAAACGGCAATGTCATATTTAATCACACAAAAACTCCTATACCGCTCACTAAAAATGAAGTATTTATAGTGCATGGGCACGATGAACTTGCCAAAACAAAAACTGCGAGGTTTATTGAAAGATTTGGATTAAAACCAATCATACTTCATGAACAAAGTAGTTCCGGTAAAACTATTATTGAAAAGATTGAAGAATATACCAATGTAGGATTTGGAATTGTTTTATATACCCCTTGTGACATAGGTTGCAAAAAAGGAAACGAGCCCAATCTTCAAAATAGAGCAAGGCAAAACGTTGTTTTTGAACACGGATATTTAATTGGCAAGATAGGAAGGGGTAATGTATGTGCCCTTGTAAAAGACGAAGTTGAAGTTCCTAATGATATTTCTGGAGTTGTCTACATTAAGATGGATGATGACGAATCTTGGCATATTAAATTAGCAAAAGAGTTGAGAAGTTCGGGCTATGAAATTGACATGAATAAATTATAAGAAGTATTATTCATACATTTTTAAATACTTAATTTTTTATAATCTAAACTAATGAACCATACATGTTATGCCTGTTTTGATGGTGATAATGACATTCACTATTATAGACTAATGCAAGCTTGGCATGCGAACGAAAATTTTGATTTTACATTCGTCAATGCCCACGATATTACTCAAGCAAGAGATACAAGCACAGAAGAAACAATCAAACGTAGTTTGAAAACACGATTAAACGCAAGCGATGTATTTATTGTACTGGTTGGCAAAAGCACCCAAAATCTTTACAAATTTGTTCGTTGGGAAATTGAGGTAGCTATTGACATGGGGCTTCCTATTGTCGTAGTCAATCTGGATAATAAAAGGGCAATTAATAATGACTTGTGCCCACCCATTCTCCGAAATCAACTTGCAATTCATGTTCCGTTTGGGCATAAAATTATTGATTTTGCTATACGGTACTGGCCATCGTGGTCAAAGAAACATAGACAGGACGGCAAAGCTGGTCCATTCTATTATGAGGAATCGGTTTATAATAATCTTGGTCTATAAATATGAATTATTACTTTCGTTCATTTAGAACAAAATCATATTGGTCATATGCACTTTTGTCTGTAGATTCTGTAAAAACGTTTATGGCAGTCGTTGGTGGCATTTGGCTCGTCGTAGATATTTTAAGTTCGCTTAAAGTATTCAATAAAGAACAACTTTCTCTTTGGTGTCTAATTCCCATAGCTTTAATAGGTATATTCGTTGTAATTATTACTCGAAGACCTGTAAAAAAGATAACCTATAAATATCCAGGACAAGATTTAAAGATTGAAGTTCGAATAGGCAATCTTTTTGATGTACCAGGGCAAAAAATAATAAGTACAAATACCACTTTCGATACTGACATCGCTGGTGGTATTATATCCCCCAATAGTTTACAAGGGCAGTTCACAGAAAAATTCTTCCCTGGTAATTTGCCAGCGTTAAATACCGAACTAAACAGAGGATTAGATGGCTTAACATCTACACAAATTCAAAAGCAATCAGGAAAAACAAATAGGTATGATTTCGGAACAACTGTAAAATTCAATTTGGCCGGACATTTTTTTTACTGGTTTGCAATGGCGGATTTAAACAATAACAATACTGCAAAAACAACACTTAGAAACGTTCATCAAGCATTAGATGGACTTTGGGAATTTATAGAAACTAAGGGAGAAAAGTTACCTACCGTTATTCCATTAATCGGGTCAGGACTTGGGAGACTAAAAACGAGTAGAAAAAAACTAATTGCAATCATCGCACAATCGTTCATCAATGCATCCGAAAACCAAATATTTTCTGACAAATTAATTATTGTTGTCCATCCGGCAGATGTTGAAAAATCAGGATTAAATCTATTTGAAGTTAAAGATCTTCTTTATCATTATTTGCCTTAATGCTGTAAAATTTAGCTACTTCATGAACTTAGAAACCATTGATGAGTTTTTACTTATTAAGGCAAAGAATACAATTGATGCTTATTTTCTGTACATGGAAAAGGGCTTCAAAATTATTGACTCCGAGTCTAAAGAAATCCCAAAAGAAAAGGAACATTTAATTCATGAATATTTCGGTAAGAAAGCAATAGAATACCAGGTAGTTGCTACAACATTTGTTAGTGAGATTTTTCATATTGCAGAAACCTACCTTAAATCTAACCTTTTAAGAGATGGAGAGTATTTGATTTATCCCAGTATTGATAAATATCCAGAGCATAAAGAAAAGCTGGAAAAATTTAATGAAACCGAAAGATATGAGATAAAAAATGTGTTAGTTGGTTTTGCAAAAGCCATAGTACATAAAAAAGAAAATAGAATACAAGAATTATCGAAAAGAATTGGAAGAATAATGTTTTCTGAGCCTAAAGAACTTTTAGTAAATTCAATTACTTGTAGTGAGGCATTATTTAGGTTAGAGAACTTTTTGAATTGGAAAATATCTGACGAAGCTAAAGAGAGATTTAGGCTATTTATTGAGAACAGAAATGAAATCATTCATTTTAATAAGCTGACCAACTTAACATTTGCATGTTCCCATTCAATGTATGTTCTGATTTCGTTATCTAGTAGCAATCCAACTATCTATTCGCTTTTTTCTACAATTCCCGATTATTTAAAAGATAAACTTGATTCGTATAATATCCTTATTCAGGAAATACTTTTCAATGTAGAAGTCGAAAAAGTTTTAAACAAAGCGAAAGACAATGCTGAAGCAGTAAATGATGTATTCGCGACAAACTTTAATATTTCACAATCAAAAAATACATAAAAGAAAGATTGTATTTATATATACGATCATACTTTTCATTCCTTTTTTAACATCAAACTTTTCCGTTTTGTAAATTACCTGTATCCTGTGTAGGATACATTCAATATTCTTACGTATTTGCTCATAAAAAATATGGCAAACACCTACTTTACCATTGCTTTTACAAGACCTTACACATTTGTTGAGGAAAAAGATTTTAGTACCATTTGTACAGAAACATCCCTACCGTATGTACATACAAGGGTAATAAGTTATACGCAATGGCAGCTGTTAATTGGCGTTCAGGGTAAAGGTTTACCGGAGTATGTGGTTAACCTTAATATTGGTCCGGAAAACTTAGTTATAAGCTGTAATTGTAATAAGTTACAAACTACATTATGTGTGCATGCTTACCACGCTTTACAAGCGCTTTGCCATAATAATAAAGCTTTCTTTACCATGTTTAAACCCGGTGGCCTGGTAAGTATGGCACTGGCGCATAAAAATATTTTTCATACAGATTATACCTCCCTTACCCATTTTATTGTACCCGATAAAAGTTTAGGCCGGTTATGGGATACAGAAGCAATACCACCAATACATACTTTGGTAAGCTTACCCAGTGCCGAAATTATTGTACGGGAAAAAGAAATAGTATGGCTACTGGCTTACCGCCAAAACCGTTGGCAACAATATATGCCGGTTTTAGTACCGGTTACCGGCACCCTAACCAAAACCGGTGATACCCTTAAAAGTTTGGGCAAAGGGTTTAGCCAAACAAATAATAGTATTTTACTAAACACCACAGACTGTAAACAATTACACCAACTTGCCACCGAGCTGTTTAATAATAGTAAAGGTTATTGCTGGGAAATGGAGGCACTATTTTTAGCAGACACCAAACTACAAAAGCAATTTAGTTATTGGAACCAATGCCTGCCCCTGTTAACCAATCAGCCTCATGTGTACCGGTATATTTTAGCGCATCCACGTACCTATATGCGCCAACCACCCATGCGCAACTACCTGCGTAAAATTGTTATATCGCCGGAAAGACCGCAATTGCAATTTGTATTGCGGGATAAAGGCCCGTACTACCAGTTACGCTTACAATTTTTAGTACGGGGCATACCCCTTAAAAATGCACAGGAAGATGCTTTGTTTTTTGTGTACAGCAATGAGCAATATTTTTTACTAAACAGCTACAGGGATGTGGCCGTTATGCAATGGATGCAAAGCTGCAATAATACCATTAGTGTAATGAAGGCTGGTTTTACACAATTTGAAAAAGAAGTATTGGATGTTTTAAAAACACTGTATACGGTTATTATAAAATAAAAGGTTATGAATTGCAAAGTTTCTGCGTGAGGGATAGCAGCGGAAAGCCCACAGCCGTGAGGAACGAACGGCGAGGACTTGCAGCGAATAGCCCGACCCGTAGGGGCACGCCCCAATAAACCAAAAATACCTGCCATTTATAGGATTGAACAAAAAAGCCCGGTAAGAATACCGGACTCTGCTTATTAGTGGTGTTTTCGCTATGGTGGCAAAACCGGCTGTACATAACCCGTCTAATTATTATGCACAACGGCTTTTATAAATGCACCGATTTTATTTTAGCTTCAATTACCGATACATTATTATCGGAAATGCCTCTTTCTACAAAAACTATTTTACCGGTTTGTCTATTACCAATGTTGTCGGGTAAGCAGTAAAACCATAGTTATCAATAATTGTCTTCTCTTCATCAGTGATGATGTTATAATGAAAAGGTCTTTTGCTTAAAAACTTATCTACTATTTCTTTAGTGTCGTAGGTCACTGCAAGAAACACTAACTTATCATCGTTTTTATATTTATTTACCAATGCATTTAACTCCGGCATTTCTTCAACACAGGCTTTGCAAGTAGTAAACCAAAAGTTTAGTACTACTGTTTTTCCTTACAGTCCTTTTAAGTTCCAGTTTTTACCGTTCCGGTTTTTTATAGCAAAGTTTATGGCGGTATCTTCTACATTCAGGTTTACCACATTTTTCTTCAATTTTAAGGATACTATTTTACCATCAGCAATATCCGGTTCAAATGTATAACGATACTGGTTTTTCTTCTTTTACTACAGGGTCGGCGATGTAACCGCTTGCTTTTATAGTAGAATCAAATACATGTTGCGTAATTTTTGTTCCGCTTTCGATGTAATAAACAGTTTTTTATCCGGCATTACTTGCTGTCTGACTGTTTCATCCTGTGCCATTGTATTGATACAAAAACAGTGAATCAATAAAATAATAATGGTTAATATTTTCATATCAATTATAAATTTGGAGGCCAGGTTTACTTTAGTCACACAAAGCTATAACTGATGTAATGTTGCGACTGTTAACAGTAGCAGGATTAGTGTTAAGCAGTGTTAACAGGCTTTTATTTGGTACTTATTCCACTACTTTTGGTGAAACATTTTTGGGTGAAAAAATTCAGGCAGATATTTTTAATTGCAATTATAACCGGTGCGGGTGTTATTGCTTTTCAGCTTTACTGGCTGTATAATATTTATAAACTGCAGGAAACTGAATTAATAACCACAGCCACCCATGCTTTAAAACGTAGTAACGACCGGTATTTATTACAAGCATTTGCCAGCAGTGATAGCACTAACCCTGTAATTACTATTTTTCCCGAAGACTCCATTATGGATCCGGATACTATTACACCCGGCAATCATAAAACTTATCATACAGCAGAAATGATAGGTGGTGCGGCAGAGATGGATAGCGCCGGAATATCATCCTCACTTACCATTGAGTTTGAACAGGTTGCTCTACAACTATTTACCAGAACTTACAATAAACCTTATGAAAAAGATTTATTTAATCGCATTTACAAAGAAGAGCTGATTGCTAGTAATATTCTGCTACCTTACCAACTTGAGTTTGCCGAAACCATACCTGCTAAACACTCTCAGGCAGCGTATATTTCAACAGGTGTTTTTAAAGGTACAGTAGCTATCTATGCCATTTTTGAAAAAAGTAGTCCTTACTTGTTAAAACAAACGGTGGTGCCTATACTGGTATCCTTAGTGTTAATGTTGTTAACCGCAGGTTGTTTGTGGTATATGTGGCATATTATTAGCCGACAACGTTTATTATCCGATATTAAAAATGATTTTATCAATAATATGACACACGAATTAAAAACACCTGTGTCTATATTAAAAACTACACACGAAGCCTTACATCATTTTGGCGAAGTAGCGAATAGAGAAAAAACAACACGTTACCTGCAAATAAACATTACCGAGCTGGACAAACTGCAAGAAAAAGTAGATCGGATATTGGACATAACGCAATACGAAAGCGGAAAAAAAATTATCGTCCCAGAAACCTTTAACCTAAAAAAACTACTGTCAGATGCTATACAACGATACAATATAGAGGGGGATAATAATATTATGTTACAATACAACTTGCGATCCGAAACTATTGTAACAGATAAAAATGCTATGGATACTATTATTAATAACCTGTTGGATAATGCGGTGAAATATTGTGACAAAAAGTTTTCTGTAATTACTGTTGAAGCATCCTTATTAAAACCGGATGGTTTAATGTTGAATGTAAAGGATAATGGATCTGGTATACCTGTATCACAACAGCGTTATATATTCGATAAATTTTACAGAGTTCCAACCGGCGATGTGCATAATGTAAAAGGTTATGGTTTGGGACTTAATTATGTAAAACAATTGGTAACACTGTTAAACGGAAAGATAACCGTAGAAAGTAAACCAGGTGAAGGAACATTATTTACGGTACAAATACCCGGTGTATGCAACAAATAAAAGTATTATTGGTAGAGGATGAAGCTGTACTGGCACAGGTTGTACAGGAAACCCTTGAAACAAAAGGTTTTAATGTTATTACAGCAGCCAATGGTGTAGAGGGTTGGAACAGCTTTACCGCCAGCAAACCGGATATATGTATAGTAGATGTAATGATGCCACGTAAAGATGGTTTATCACTGGTTATTGATATACGTAAAGTAGATGAAGATATTCCCATTATTTTTTTAACGGCTAAAACACAAACTACCGATGTAATAAAAGGATTAGAGATAGGTGCTGATGATTATATTAAAAAGCCCTTTAGTATTGAAGAGCTGATATTACGAATACAGAAACTGGTTCGCCGCAGTAAAAAACAAATAACAGAAACAATACAAACTATTACTACTATTGGTAAATATGCGTTTGACCAAACCCGACTACATTTAAGTATTGGCAATAAAACTACTACCCTTTCGCAACGGGAGGCAGATTTATTATTACTGTTAGTGATTAACAAAAACAAACTGTTGGAAAGAAAAACTGCTTTGTTAAAGCTATGGGGTGAGGATGATTTTTTTAATGCCCGCAGCATGGATGTATTTATTACCCGGTTACGTAAATATTTGCATGAGGATGAGAATCTTCAAATTATTAATGTAAGAGGAAAAGGATATAAGTTGGTGGATTAAAATACTATCGACTTACTGCTTAATTACAAATTATTTATAGGAACTCAAACACAATAGACTGCGTGAGGGATAGCAGCGGAAAGCCCACAGCCGTGAGGAACGAACGGCGAGGACTTGCAGCGTATAGCCCGACCCGCTTTAGTCCCGTGTTAGCAAACAAGGCGACGCAGGAGCCGTAGTTTTGCGTTACACGGGATAGGGGCACGCCATAAAAAATATTTATTACTAAAAATTAAAAAGCCACTCCATAACAGAAGTGGCTTTTAACCTAATAGTATTTTAGAAAAGGATTATTGAATTATTTTTTAATCAGCTTTTCATAGTATACTATTTTACCGCTGTTATCTGTAACAGTAATAAAGTAAGTACCCGCTACAAATTCTTGCAGGTTTATGGTTGTAGTACTATTTACTGCTTTAACTGTGTGTATTCTTTGTCCTAACATATTAGTAAGACTGATATTTTCACCTCCTTGTAAACCTTTTACAATTACAGTATGACTAACAGGATTTGGATAAACAAGTATTTGTACTGATTGATTAAACGTTACTGTTTGTATTATACTATACTGGAACCTTCCATCAAAATCAAGTTGTTTAAGGCGATAACTGTTTTTACCATTTACAGGTTGTTTATCAGTAAATGTGTATTCCAGTTTTTGGTTACTATTACCATCGATAGATTTAGATGGTACATAACCAATCACTGTCCAGTTATTACCATCTGTACTACGTTCTATTTCAAAACCTTTATTGTTTTTTTCGGTAGCAGTAGACCATTGCAATAAAGCATGATTAGCTTGTTTTGTGGCTGTAAAATAACTTAATTGAACAGGTAAAGCAGTACTGAATATAATAGTGGCTGTACCGGGATTATCACTTCTTGTTCCCGCATTATCGATGGATAAAAAGGTAAATACAATAGTACCAATGGTATTAAAATCAGGATCGGCCGTAATACTTACCGTTGGCTCGCCTGATGCATTGGTTGGTATTACCAATGCAATAAAAGCAGCAACATCAGTTGGGTTGTTAGCAAAGTACTGCGTACCGTTTACAAATACCGATGCTACATCAGCAGGAAATGCTGTAAAACTTATGCTGGTAACAATACCAGAGGAAGCATCGCTACTGGGTGAAATATTACTGAAGGTATTGGGTAGTATGGTTACTTGTGTTGTTCCTTCGGGATTCATGGCTACAATACCTCCTTGCCCGGCTGTAGGTGGCTCATTAATACCAAAATTGATATTGGCTTGGCTAGTAACACCCACAATTGTGACATTAGTACTCCCGTCGGTTCCCGTTGCATCTGTACTACTCACATGCCTAAACCCATCCGGGGCAGTAACTTTTACCACAAAATTTCCAGCGCCTAGACCAGGGAATAAGTATGCACCAAGTACACTAGTGGTGGTAGTAGCCAGTACCGTTGTACCATTGGCAGCATACAATGTAACATTAATACCAGCCGCCATGGGTGTTCCGTTAACACCACCCGTTGTACCATTATTATCGTTATACAGCCTACCGCTGATAGTAGCATTGATATAGTCAACATAAATCCTGGCTGCATTACTAGCCGCACCTGCCAGATCTCTTACGGTGTATGTAATAGATGTTGGGTCGCCGACATAACCTGCAAAAGGAGTAAATGTAACACTGGCATTGCTATTAAGTGTCCAGGTACCGTGCCCTGTTACTTGAAAACCGATGATATCTCCTTGTGCATCTGTAATAAAGTTGGTAGCGCCAGCAGGTGCTATAAGGCTTATGCTGTCTGGTGTCAAAGCGGCACCCTCGGGATCATTATCGTTGATTAATATATTAGTAACTGTTGCGGCAACCCCTGCGTTGTGACCAACGGAACCGTTATCACCTGCACGTGGTGGTCGGTTGAGACCAAAATTAATACCAGTTGCATTAGTGGTGGTTAAAATAACATTAGTAATACCATCCGAAGGTGTTGCATCTGTTGAGCTTACATGATAATAATTTGCCGGTGGAGTAACCGCTACCTGATAGGAGTCTGAAAGTAAAGTAGTTAAGCTGTATCCGCCGCTTGCATCGGTGACAGTACTATTTAACACGGTAGTACCATCAGCAGCATATAGAGTAACGATAGTGCCCGCAGGCATGGTGCTACCGTTTACTCCACCAAGCATCCCATTCCCATCATTGTAAACAATGCCGTTAATAGTTAAGGTGATAAGGGGTAGCGTTACATTACCCTCAGAAGTGGATATCATACCGGCGAGGTCGATGGTATTAAAAGGGATTGTGACGGACGTAGTGCCTGCATTGGGCTTAACCATAATAGCTATATTAGGTTGACCAGTTGTATTGGTAGGAATACCATTAGGATAAGCTGCATTGATATTAGCAACAGAAGTATAATCCACACCATTGATGCTGATAGCACTGATGCCTGTTGGGAAACTTGTTATTCTTACTCCCGTAACCGAACCGGAGTTAGGATCCAAACCGCCAAACGATGATGAAATACTGCCGGTATTATTTCCTGCACCGGGGTGTACCTGTGATGCAGCAGTTACTGTAGTTGCAGTTGGAGGTTGGTTGATACCAAAGTTTAGATTGGTAAGATTACTGCCACCTATTGCCACAGCAACAGTACCATTGACTATTCCATCATGATTAGGAATACTAGCCCCATCCCACTCGCCTGTGCTAAGCCACCCTATTGGAAGTATGGGAGTGGTACTACTTGCAGAAGTGCTTATAACAACATTATAAACACCTGCAGCAATATTGGTAAATGAATAGGCACCGGAACTATTAACGCTTGTAGAGGCTACTAAAACTCCGGATTGTACAAGGTTTGCATACAATGGAACACTTGTGCTATTACTTTGCAGGACAGAAGTACCGTTAATCAAATTACCATCGATTGCCCCATCTGATATACCATCATTATCATTATAAACATTACCACTAAGGTTATTTTGTGCAAGTGAAACAGAAAGAATAGATCCCTCTCCCGGCCTTCCTACACTAGAGGCAGGATTAGCCCACATAGCATCGGGTGCGGAACCTCCACTACCTCTTAAATACATTCTGAAAGTAAGTGCTGTAATACCGGCCCCGTTACTATTTACCCTTACACTACCGGCACTGCCGCCAATAGTTGCATCAGTATAATTAACCTGAGTGGCATATGTATAATTATTAGTATTGGAATTAATTACTTTAGTATTGGTAGCATCCAAAGCAAAATAAGTACTACCCGATAATCTTGTTAAAGAATATCCTGCTGTTACATCAGGCGTACTTAATTCATATTCTGTGTAAAAACCCTGAACCTGATTATTTATGCTATTTGCATACCCCCCTCCGATTCCGGAAAAGTGTAAAACAGGGTTTATAACCGGTTTGTTAAAAGTAAGAGTAATATCACCATAATAGTTTCGGGCTGTTAATGAGTTGCCAATTTGATAAAATGCATCAAGATATAACATAAAACCGTAGTTATCCGTTATAGAAATATTACCGGAATTTGCAGTGGGTGCTGAACTAAAATAAGAAGCCTGCGGGTTTCCAATTTGGCCAAGAGGCATTAAAATATCATACGGTCTCAATGTATTTATATCACCTGCCATAGCCCTGGCCCCAGCTGTTAAACCAGGATAGGTAGACGTAGTATATTGCTGGTTGGAAAAGCTGACACTTACTGTAGTTGCAGGCGTATATGCAGTATTAGTTGTACTAGTACCTACATTGGAGTATAGTGTAGCTGTTAAAGGCCCTGTTGCGTTAGGTCCGCTACCGAGACTGCCACTGTTGGAAAATAATTCCAATTGTTGCGCTGAGATGGATTGTATGTATAAACCGGTAAAGACCAGGATACACAAAAGTTGGTGTTTAATTTTTTTCATATTTTATTTATTTAGCCCCCAGATTAGAGCTAAGCGTATAAACAGGTATTGGATAATTTGGGGGTGGTGTTTACTAGCTAACTTGGTTTAATATTTATAATTATTTATGATAAATACTTTTATAATAAATGGTAGTAATAAAAATTTATAAAAGAATATAAACTGGTTACCGTTTTAAATAAATAATTACAAATTGATGTTATGAATATTTACACAAAACTACAGTAAGATATAGTGATATATAGACTTTTACCTACTGTGAACTAATAGTTTGTACATGAATTATATAAATAAAATATATAAAAACTTGTATGAAATTTTTAGCAAATATGTATATATATTAATCTATCAATCAGGGAGATGTAAAGCCATTTAGAAACAGTTAAAAGAATATAAGTCGAAAAAAATCAGTATATTTTCTTAATAAAGAATAGGTGCTTTTTTGTATAAAAAACTGTTTTTGTTTTTGTATTTTTTTTATCCACAATTTTAAAAAAAATCAAAAATTAGTGTAAACGATTTCAAATTAAAAATTATTGATATTGGTTATTGATAGTTATTAATAAAAACGTAACACTCGCAGTAAATAATAAATGATAGTACAAGACTAACTATATGAGTATTTGCGTGAGGGATTATTGAGTTCATTGTTATTGCTATTAGCCTCAATGAGGGCTTCGCCGTTGCAGCGAATACCCCGGTGAAGATATGTGCAAGGGGCTGTGCCGGAGTAGTAGCGTATAGCCCGACCCGTAGGGGCACGCCATAAAAACTGTATATTCCTAAAATAAAAAAGGCCACTTCCATAATAAAAGTGGCCTTAAACCTAATAGTATTTTAGAAAAGGATTGTTGATTTATTTTTTAATCAGCTTTTCGTAGTATACTATTTTACCGCTGTTATCCGTAACAGTAATAAAGTAAGTACCCGCTATAAACTCTTGCAGGTTTATGGTAGTTGTACTATTTACGGTTTTAATTGTATGTATTCTTTGTCCTAACATATTAGTAAGACTGATATTTTCATCTCCTTGTAAACCTTTTATAATTACATTATGACTAACAGGATTTGGATAAACAAGTATTTGTACTGATTGATTAAAGGTTACTGTTTGTATTATACTATACTGGAACCTTCCATCAAAATCAAGTTGTTTTAAACGATAACTGTTTTTACCATTTGAGGGTTGGTTATCGGTAAAATTATATTCCAGTTTTTGGTTACTATTACCATCAAAAGATTTAGATTGTACATAACCAATCACTGTCCAATTGTTACCATTGGTACTACGTTCTACTTCAAAACCTTTATTGTTTTTTTCGGTAGCAGTAGCCCATTACAATAAAGCATGATTAGCTTGTTTTGTGGCTGTAAAATAACTTAATTGAACAGGTAAGGCACTACTGAATATAATAGTAGCAGTACCAGGGTTATTACTTCTTGTTCCCGCATTATCGATGGCTACAAAGTTAAATACAATAGTACCTGTGGTTGTAAAATCAGGATCGGCAGTAATAGTTACAGTTGGCTCACCCAATGTATTGGTAGGTATTACCAAGCTAGTAAGTGCAGCAACATCAGCAGGATTATTAGCAAAGTACTGTATACCGTTTACAAATACCGATTCAGCATTAGTAGGAAATGTTGTAAGAACAATACCGGTAACTACACCTGAAGATAAATCGCTGCTTGATGTTGTGTTAGCAAAAGTATTAGCCGGTATGGTTACTTGTGTTGTGCCATCAGGCGTAGCGGCAACATTGCTACCCTCTCCTGCTGTTGGTGGTTCATTTAAGCCAAAGTTTATAGCTGTTTGATTGACACCATCTGCTAAAGTAACGTTAGTGCGTCCGTCGGTTGGATTAGAAGAACCTAAAGAATCATTTGCATCAAAACAAAAGAAAGAGAACCCTGCCCTTCCTTTAGCCAAAAGTGCAACGTTTACACTTAAACAAATAGACGTTGAAAAAATTGCCAGTAAAGTGGGTGAAGCAGTAGCATTAATTCCTGCCGGTTACGAACAATTTTCTTTGTACAGTTACAGTTTTACGGCTGATAAAAGCGGACAAATAAAACAAAACATGTCGATTAATGCCACTAAAGTAGGTGAAGGCAGTCAACAAAGCGGACGTATGATTACAACCAACTTTTATACTTTCAATTTTACTGTAGATGCAGCAGGAAAAGTAAAAGCTGTTGAATAACCTATTAAATACATTTTACAAAAGCAAATGTATTGCGTGAGGGATATGGAGGGCGGCGAGGAACGAGCCGGTACGGAGTGAAACGTAGTACGGAAGCGAAGCGTACCCCGTAATAGCCCTGCCCTGTGTTAGTAAACAGGCTGAGGCACGAAGCCGCAGTTTACTAACACAGGGACACGCCCAAAAAAAGATTATTAAAGAATTTATTACGCAAGAAGATAGATGGATATAACCATCGCTAAATAAAAATAGCTACCTAAAAATTTTACACTGCTAACCTATGGCTATTAAAAAGTAAGCAGCATTTTGTTTAATAACATGATGTGAGGCAAAACTGCTGCTTTTCTTTTTAGTACCTAACTAATTTAACACCATGAAAAAAACATTTTTATTGTGCTGTGTAGCACTATCATTAATTGCTAATGCACAAAAAGCAAAACCCAAAGCAACGCCACCCAAAAATACAACAGCGGCTAAATCTGCAGCAACCTCATCAAAACTAACAAATGCTGATGCAGGCAAAATAATTTCGTATAACAACAGTGTACGTGAATTTTTAGAAAAACCTTATTTTGGTTTATCACATACCCGTAGTTTTTATACAGAAGTAATAAATGAATTAGCCGGGCCTAATAATAATCATGTTTTTGATCCGTATAAAAACGGACACGAAGATTTTGATAAAGTATATACCAAATTTTTAGACGAAATAAAAAGCCGCAGACAGGACTTAACTGACCCGCTAAACCCACCGGCTATTATTGGTGCGGCAGATGTTAGCTTTTGTAAAACAAAAATTGAGGAGCTAAAAACAGCCTACGCTGCTTGTTATGAGCAATACAAATTAGTAGCGCCGTTTTTTACCGAAAACCTGGATATAAGAGATAAAAAGAAGGCCAAAGAAGCTGCCGAAGCTATTGAAAAGTATAAACCTTTTGCCCAAAAAGTTTATGACACTGAATACGAAATATATACCAAGCTAAGCGAATTGGGTGATCGTGCAGAAGATGTAACACTAGCTAAACATCCATTAAAAAATGAGATAAAAGATATACGCAAAACTATGCGTACTACACAAAAAATTGCCGCCATTCTGGATGAGGAAGAAAATCCATCAGTTGCCTACATAGAATCGAAGGAAACGGAATTAAAACAATTAAATGCGGAGCTGGAAGCAATGTCTGATAAATATAAAAACTATAAATTTTCTACACAGGGTAATTCTAACCTGGGAGTGTTGAAAGATATTGTATCCTCTTATTTTAATAATATAGTTACCCCTTACCTACTTCCTAAAATGAATACACTGCTAACAAAATATAAAGAACCAAAAGCGGGAATAGGAAGAATGAAACGTGATTATTTAAGCAGCGTGGAGTCGCTTTACAAACACTATGAAAATTTTGTAGAGTATAACAACAATGGCAAATAATAATTAAAAATAAAAAACAACAAAAATGAAAAGAATTATTTTAAGTGTAGCAACTGCTATTTTATTGGCTTCGTGTGGTGGTAGCAATATTAACTACAACGATCAGGTAGTTGCTTTGCATGCCTATTATACCGGCGAAATGGATAAAGCTGTTACCCACGCAAACTCTACTGCCGACGCAGCGGCTAAAATAAAAAGCTTTGAAACCTTTGAGCTGTTAACTGATAGTTGCACTAAAGTGTTGAATGAGTTAAAACCAACTGAAGAAGCGCAGGATTTTCATAATGCAGTAATTGCTTTATACAGCAGTGTAAAAGCAGATTATATACCTGTATATAAAAAGTTGTTAGTTATTGAAAACCCCGATGCAAATTTACATGCCTATAACAAACTTGTTGACGAAACCAATGCTGCATCATCAAAAATTAACCAGTTGGAAAATGCAGCTATTGCAGCACAAAGAGTGTTTGCACAAAAAATAAACTCCAGGTTGCAATAGTTATTATGTAAAGAAAGTGTTTTTAACGTACGCTATGCCTCCTCTTATTGTAAGAGGAGGCATTTTTTAGATTAAAATTACGGTTGTGGTACCACCGTTTTCCGGTGCCAGTTTTATGGTACCATCTACTTTTTTAAGTTATGTTTACAAACGAAGAAGTATGCCCCACCTTATTGTATTTACTTATAGAAAAATAAAAAGGCTACCTTACGGTAGCCTTAACCCCTTTGATTTTTACATAGGATAAATGAATGAAAAAATTGGTGTTTCTCATGGTTAGCGCACCATTACAGACGTATAGAAATACACCTGTTAATCTTTAATTATTTTGTGTTGTACTATTAACCAGATGAATTGCAACAAAGAAATTTTTTTTTTGATACATTAACAAAAAACCAGATACCCAATGTGTACTCGTATTATAATTAATTGTAAATAAATAAGTTACAATCGTGCTATTCGTCATGTTGCGCCCTTACACGTATATTAATCGTATCATTTGCATCATAGTATTTTATATATGCTTGGTTAAGTGGTAATTAAAAGAAGAAAAATCTGCAAATAAGGTTAAGCAAAGTCTAAGATTTATTATAAAACAGCTTCTAAATTTTTATACAATTGTACTAACCAATTACTTTTTAACTATCTTGTCTGTACTCATAATAACTACATTGTAGCTAGGGGCAGATACTAAATTATTTTTATAAAAAATTGAATAATGGCTAACAGTAAAAAAAAGTTACCGGCAGCTCAAAAGGATGAGTTGCTGCAAATACTTAAAGCAAGGTTTGAAAAAAATTTACAGCGTCATAAAGGAATAGAATGGGCAAAAGTGCAGGAAAGATTAGAAGCTAATCCGGATAAATTATGGTCATTAAACGAAATGGATATAACCGAAGGCGAACCGGATGTAGTTGGCTTTGATAAAAAAACGGGTGCCTATATTTTTATGGATTGCAGTGCTGAAAGCCCAAAAGGGCGCCGCAGTATTTGTTACGACCCGGAAGCATTAGAAAGCCGAAAGGAACATAAACCCAAACACAGTGCCATAGGTATGGCTGATGAAATGGGTATTGCTATATTAACCGAAGAGGAGTACCGCAATTTGCAAAAGTTAGGAAAGTTTGATACCAAAACATCCAGTTGGCTTAACACCCCTGCCCCTATACGTAAGCTTGGCGGTGGTATTTTTGGCGATTGGCGTTATGGGCAAGTATTTGTTTACCATAATGGTGTAGAATCTTATTACGGAGCCAGGGCCTTTAGAGGTGTTTTACATGTGTAAGTGATTTTAAATATTTTTTTAAGCCGGTTTTAACCGGCTTTTTTATTTTGGGAGGCGGTTAGGCATAAAAAAAGGCCACTCCCTTGCGGTTGTGACCTTAACCCTAAGTGATCTTCTCATAGGATTGAAGGATTAATGGAGTTGGTGTTTATCAAGTAGGTTCCGTCTCTGGTAATTTCATTATAAAATTGAAAAAGAATTCGGGGTCCTTACTTTATCTTTTAGGTCTTTACAAAGAATTTTTGGATAACTGGTTATTTTCAAGGTTAGCTATCCTTAGTTTTTAATGGGAATAGGACTTAATTTGATGCTTTTTATAGGTTAGCTATTAAACAGATAAAAAATCACAAATTTGGTGTTACTCATGATATGCTTAATGGATTATCAGGCTATTTATAAACAACACATTTAAGCCATTTAGCTATACTCATTTGCTACACAAATATGATTATGAAAAACAGTAAACCCAAAAAAACACCTACGTATTAGATACGTAATGATATCTATATATTTGATTATCAATAATATAAAATATTATTACTCTTATTTATACATATTTTTCAATATATATAAGATTCATGAAAACTTATTAAATGCGTCCCAATTTAGGAAGTGAGTCTTTATGAAAACTCATTTTATTGGGTTTGTGTTCATTTTTTTTATCCCGAAATAGCTGAAAAACATGGCAATTTTGTATTTCCTTCTTTTGCAACTAATCAATAATCAGAAACTTTGTTTCTTAATTATTTGGAACGGTAGTAATGTTACTAATCTGATTAAAGAAAAAGCTACCGTATAAGCCGGTAGCCTTCACCTTTTGATCTTTATATAGGATTGTTAGAAAATGAGTGTTAGCGTATTTATTTTTTAATAAATTTCTGCTGGCTCAATTGTTTACCTTCTTTATTGGTAATGGTGATAAAATACATACCCGCAGGTAATTGATTAATGGGCAATGTGCATGTATTACCGCTAATAATTACTGATTGAATGCGCTGGCCAGCCAAGTTAGTAAGGTGGACAACTTCGTTATTATTTACTCCGTTTATGGTTATGTTGTGTGTTGCAGGGTTAGGGCTTAAAGTTATACGCTGCTCCATATTAAGTGTTCTTACTTCGCTGTAAGTATGTTTGCCGTCAAAATCGGTTTGTTTAAGGCGGTAAAAGTTTTTGCCGCTTAATAACTGATTATGGGTATAGTTATAATTTGAAGTTTGTGTACTATTTCCGTTATTGGCCAAGCTGTTTACAAAATGAACTTCTGTCCAATTTACACCATTGGTACTATGCTGTACTGCAAAACCTTTATTGTTTTTTTCAGATGATGTTGCCCATTTTAACGCAACGCCTTGGTTTAGTTTTACGGCAGTAAAATAAACCAGTGTTACAGGCAAAGCTTCGGATGGATCTAATAATATAAGTTTAGCAAGTCCGGTATTGGCGCTTTCCTTATTTCCATTATCAATAGCTTTAAAATAAAAATTAACTTCCGTTTCTCCGTCTATTGCCGGGTCGGCTGTAATTGCCCAGGCCGGTAGTCCATCCGCATCTGTAGGAATAATTAAAGCGGTAAGCGCAACCACATCTGCCGGGTAATATTGTTTACCATTAATAAATATGGAGGTAGCTCCATCCGGAAATTGGGTAAGGCGAATAGAAGTTACAGTTCCCGGTAAAGGATCGGTACTTTCAGTAATATTGGTAAAAGTGTTAGCCAATACGTTTACCTGTATAGTGCCGCCAGGGTTAATACTTCTGTTGGAACCTCCGCCGGCAGTTGGTGGTTGCTGAATACCAAAGTTTACATTAGTTACCGTTCCGATAGCTGGAGTAGTTACAGCAATAACTCCTGGAGTAGCCGTTTCGGTACCATTGCCTGCTGCATTACCTGTGCCAAAAGCTTCGCCGGTGTTAACCCAGGTTGCAGGCAAACTTGCTGTTACTGCATTACCTGCTGTTATACCTGCTACATTACTTAACACTACCCTATAAGCTGTACTTGGTGCTGCGTTATTAAAACTGTATCTACCATTTGTTGAAATAGCAGAACTACTTACTACTAAACCAGTACTATTAACCAAATAAGCGGTAAGTGTAGTTGAACCTGCATTCGTATCAGACTCGCCATCGTTTTGAATAACGTTTGCATTAACATCATTAAAAACTTTACCGGAAATAAGAATAGGTACGGTAAGGTTTAATACCGCTGTACCCTGTACACCTGTATTATTCGATTGGGCATTACCATTATCTATGGCCTTAAAAGGAATAGTTACTGTTGTGGCACCATCCGAAATAGGATCAACGGTAATTGTTGTTACATCTACTGGCAATCCACTTGTATTGGTATTTATTGTTACACCCGTCGTTGGAAAACTTGCTCCCCCACTGCCATATCTAATGCCATTAATAACAATAGAGTTGGCACCGTTTGGTATACCAGTTATAACAATAGAAGTTACAATTCCCGGAGCAGGATCGGTACTATTATTAATATTGTTAAATGTATTTAAAGGAACAGGAATCTGAACATTGCCGGGTTGGTTTAAAGCATTGTTAGCTCCATTGCCTGCAGTTGGTGGTTGCTGTATGCCAAAGTTTTGGTTTGTTATATTTGCTGTGCCGGTGGTTAATTCTATTTGCCCTAAAGTAGATGACTGTGATGCTGTATTACCAGTACCAATACTTTCACCCGTGTTACGCCAGCCTGTAGGTAAAGGGCCGGGGGTGGTAGATGAATTGTTATTGGCCAGAACCAGTTTTAAACCAGAAGTGCCGGGTAATATATTAGAAAATGAATAAGCACCATTAGCAGCTACTTGCGAACTGGCAATAACTACGTTAGCACTATTTACCAAGTTTACTCGTAAATTACTACTTCCCGTATTTGTACCATTTTCGCCAGTGTTTTGGTTAATATCGGCGTTTACATCGTTCCAAACCAAGCCGCTAAGGCTAAGGCCTGCACAAGGGCTAATAACTGCCTGTATTTCTGCAACTGTTGACTCTGTTGGTTTGCCTGAACCTGACATTTCATTCCCACTAACTCTGAACGCCGAAATAGTTGACCAGTTAAACGTACCACCATTTCTTTCCAGATTTCCATTGGTTAGCCAAAGTCTTAGGTCGTTTCCTGTTATAGTTCCCTTACTTGCAAAATTGCCACTTGTATTATATCCCACATGCATACCCGTTGATAAAAAATAGGCTGAAGCGGAACTTTCAAGCTCAAAGTTTTCGCCTACTTTAATACAGGCGTATTGCGCACAAAAAAAGTTATTACTACCTTTTACCTGCAAGTTACCTGCAGCTACATCAAGGGTTGCACGGTTAATTAATAATTTGGTATTATTGCCTTCCATCTGGATTTGTTTGGCCGTTAACGAGCCTCCATCCTTTACAGTAACTATTACCCCGTCTTGAAATATTAACTCAGCACTTGCATAGTTTACGGCATGTGTGATTAATACGTTAGAACCGGAAATGGTAGCCTTTGGCGCTATGCCACCAGCCCACGTGCTACGAGCATCCCAGTCTCCATTACGAATACTAATATAAGTATAACTGGTAGGTTCGTTGCAACCAGTGGGTGCTTGGCTGAAAATATTTGATGTTGAAAAAAGAAATATAAAAAATGCAGAAAGCATTTTAAGCGTTACACCAAAACGTGGTGTAAGATTAGAGAACGAAAGTAGATGCATAATATACTTATTTATTAAACGGTGCTGTTTTTCTTATACTATAAAAACGAATGTTACTAAACCGCCACCTATGTTTGTAATAACATGATTGACAGTGTAATATGAAATAACTGACTACAATCAAGTAGCCTGATAAATTTGGTTTATTGTGAGGGGGCTTTAGGTTGGGTTTTCAAAAGGAGATGGTAGTAATACTTTAACTTGAAGGGATTATTGATATTGGCGATAATACATCAATCCATATATTACTTGTTTTATTATTGAATACACAAAGGTTATTTTTAAATACATAATTATAGAGTAAAGCCATACGTATTAGATACGTAGAATATCGTAATACTTTTTAACTAATTGATAATCAATATAAATTAGTTAATTGATTGGTTTTATGTTGATTAGCGAGCAGCATGATGAATGGATGTTTTCATAATTTTCTCTAAAGAAGTATGACAAACAATCACTTGGTTACAACATCAGTCCAATCAGGACTATGGAGTTGGTAACATAAAAAAATCCTGTAGCTTAAATTTTAAAGGTTATAAAATAAAAAAGGCCACCGCAGAAGCAGGTAGCCTTCACCTTTTTGATTTTTACAAAGGATTGTTGGAAAAGCGTTTGAAGAGCGTTTGTTTTTCGCTAAGTAAAAGGATTAATGTTTAATATTGGTTTGTATGGTTCATGTGCCTGTATATTACCAGTGGTAATATTTATTTTTTTTAAGCCTATAAAAAATTGTTGGATAACTATAAATATATATGACACCTAAGTATTGAACCTAAGTATTATAAACTATAGTTGTGGTTGAGGGGGATAATTAAGCTGTTAAATATTACTATCATATAAACAGTTTAATTGTAAGGCAAACATCGGTAGATAATAGAAAAAAGTAAAATATATACATACGTATTAGCTACGTATTATTTTGTAAAATATTGATTTTTAATAAAATAAAATATAAATATTGCCAATATATGAATATTGAAAATGGGTGATTCCTTATTTGAAAATATATAATTAACCCAAGTTGCTAGTCAAGAGAGAAAGAAAGTGAGCATCTAAGGATTTAATTTTGAGTTACCACACTTAAAATCAGATCAAGATGCTCACAGAGGATAAAATTATAGGGATTTACTG
>PJTT01000227.1_pt1 | contig 78903 bp, 76 predicted proteins | sample 1512261 | NCBI WGS metagenome assembly PJTT01 (sample SAMN08177685, study PRJNA422409) | Soil metagenome, whole genome shotgun sequencing project. | isolation source: Soil (2) enriched on wood chips | place: USA: Madison | collected 2015-01-15 | reverse complement strand
TTCTTTATCGGCGCTTTGGTGGAAGGGGTGGGGCGATGTCTCCCACGGTCTGTACTGCTGTGAACAGTCAGAATCGGGCATTTAGTCCCACCCCCCCTTCAAGTCTAACCATACAAGCGGGTTCACCCGCGAACCGGGGCAACGCCCCGGCCAGGCACTCAAGTGGCCGGCCGAACCGCCCGCCACAATTTCCCCGCAATACCCACCACCGCCAGCACCACCGCACCAGCCACAACCCCGACACCGCCGTTGAGCAGCGCCACGGTCAACGCCCCGCCACGCCCTTCGCTGAACGCCTCGATGGCATGATGCAGCGGCTCGATGCCATGTACCAGAATCCCGCCACCGACCAGAAACATGGCCGCCGTGCCTATCACCGACAGGCTCTTCATCATGTATGGCGCGGTTCGCAGGATGCCGTTACCGACCGCCTGGGCCAGGCGCGACGCCTTCCGGGTCAGCCACAACCCCAGGTCATCGAGCTTGACGATGCCACCCACCAGCCCGTAAACGCCGATGGTCATGACAATGGCGATCCCGGACAGCACGATGATCTGCTGGCTCAATGGTGAGTCAGCGACAATGCCCAAGGTAATGGCAATGATTTCCGCCGACAGGATGAAGTCGGTACGCACCGCACCCTTGATCTTGGTTTTCTCGAATGCCACCAGGTCGACATTGGCATCGGCCACCGCCTCCTTGAGCGCTGCATGTTCGGCGTCATCCTCGGCCTTGCTGTGCAAGAACTTGTGCGCCAGCTTCTCGAAGCCCTCAAAGCACAGGTAGGCACCGCCCAGCATCAACAATGGCGTCACCGCCCACGGAATGAACGCACTGATCAGCAGTGCCGCCGGCACCAGGATAGCCTTGTTCACCAGCGACCCTTTGGCCACCGCCCACACCACAGGCAACTCGCGATCGGCGCGCACCCCGGTGACCTGCTGGGCGTTCAGCGCCAGGTCATCGCCCAGTACGCCTGCGGTCTTTTTCGCCGCCACCTTGGTCATCACCGAGACGTCATCGAGCACCGTGGCGATGTCGTCGATCAGTACCAGTAGACTGCTTCCTGCCATGTTTGCCTGCATCCAGAAGAATAAGTGTCCAGGATTCTAGCCCAAAGCCGCTGCCTTGAGCGCCCGTCGAACCCGGTGCTACCATGCCCGATCCCTCTTAGAGGTGGCCAGACACGAGGAAGATCCCTGACCATGAGCACCATTCGCGAGCGCAACAAGGAACTGATCCTGCGCGCGGCCAGCGAGGAATTCGCCGACAAGGGCTTCGCCGCCACCAAGACCAGCGATATCGCGGCAAAGGCCGGCCTGCCCAAGCCGAACGTGTATTACTACTTCAAATCCAAGGACAACCTCTACCGCGAGGTCCTGGAAAGTATTATCGCGCCCATCATGCAGGCATCGACCCCGTTCAATGCCGACGGTGATCCGAAGGAAGTGCTGAGTGCGTACATTCGCTCGAAGATCCGCATTTCCCGCGACCTGCCGCATGCGTCCAAGGTGTTCGCCAGTGAGATCATGCACGGTGCCCCGCACCTGTCGCCGAACCAGGTGGCGCAGCTGAACGAGCAGGCTCGGCATAACATCGAGTGCATCCAGCGCTGGATCGACCGCGGGCAGATCGCCCATGTTGACGCGCATCACCTGATGTTCAGCATCTGGGCAGCGACCCAGACCTATGCCGATTTCGATTGGCAGATTTCCGCGGTGACTGGCAAGGCCAAGCTTGCCGACAGCGATTATGACGCGGCAGCGGAGACCATCATCCGCATGGTACTCAAGGGTTGTGAGCCCGAGGTAGCCTGACCCCCGGCGCTGGCTTCTTCGCGGGTGAACCCGCTCCCACAGGGACACCACGAGCTTCAAGCCTGTGATGATCCTGTGGGAGCGGGTTCACCCGCGAATAGGCCGGAACAGGCAATAGAGACTTAGGCTGCTACACCCGCATCCGCCTTCAACCCCACCTCCTCGATCGCACTGATCGCGCACTGCTCGTCGATATCCGACGTATCCCCGCTGATTCCTACCGCACCCAGCACCTTGCCGTCCTGATCACGCACCAGCACGCCACCCGGCGCCGGCACCACCGGCCGCTCGCCCAACCCGTTCAGCGCAGCAAAGAACGCCGGCCGTTGCTGCGCATCCAGCGCCAGCAGGCGCGAGCCCTTGCCCAGGGCAATCGCGCCCCAGGCCTTGCCCGTGGCCACCTCCGGCCGAATCAGGCTGGCGCCATCCTCGCGCTGCAGCGCCAGCAAGTGGCCGCCGGCATCCAGCACCGCCACGGTCAGTGGCGCGGCATTGATCTTGCGGCCCGCCGCCAGCGCGGCATTCACAAGGCTGACCGCGACTTTCAGGTTCAAAGCGTTCATGGAAAGGTCCTCTTCTTGTTGTGAGAAGCCCTGAGGGCAGTTGAAAACCGATAGATCAAATAGAACACAACGAAAGATGTTTTTGTATACAATATTTTGAAATGATCGTATGCGATAGCGCAAACGCCCGTTTTCATGGGCGCTCGAACGAAAGCGACATCCGCCGACGAAAACCCGTTGACCTGAGCGGCCAGCCGTGAATACACTCTGGCACAAAGCAAGTTGTATACAATTACAAAATCGATGAGGCACAAACCATGAGCAAAATGAGAGCAATCGATGCAGCCGTTCTGGTCATGCGCCGTGAAGGTGTAGATACCGCGTTCGGCATCCCGGGGGCTGCCATCAACCCGTTGTACTCAGCCCTGAAGAAAGTCGGTGGCATCGATCACGTCCTCGCTCGTCACGTCGAAGGCGCCTCGCACATGGCCGAGGGTTACACCCGTGCCAACCCGGGCAACATCGGCGTGTGCATCGGCACCTCCGGCCCAGCCGGCACCGACATGGTCACCGGCCTGTACAGTGCCTCCGCCGACTCCATCCCGATCCTCTGCATCACCGGCCAGGCACCACGTGCCCGCCTGCACAAGGAAGACTTCCAGGCTGTCGACATCACCAACATCGTCAAGCCGGTCACCAAGTGGGCCACCACCGTTCTGGAACCAGGCCAGGTGCCTTACGCCTTCCAGAAGGCCTTCTATGAAATGCGCACCGGCCGCCCAGGCCCGGTACTGATCGACCTGCCGTTCGACGTGCAGATGGCCGAAATCGAATTCGACATCGACGCCTACGAACCGCTGCCAGTGCACAAGCCATCCGCCACCCGCGTACAGGCCGAAAAAGCCCTGGCCCTGCTCAACGACGCCGAGCGCCCGCTGCTGGTAGCCGGTGGCGGCATCATCAACGCCGACGCCAGCGACAAGCTGGTCGAGTTCGCCGAACTGACCGGTGTACCGGTAATCCCGACCCTGATGGGCTGGGGCACCATCCCGGATGACCACGCACAGATGGTCGGCATGGTCGGCCTGCAGACTTCACACCGCTATGGCAACGCCACCCTGCTGAAATCCGACCTGGTGTTCGGTATCGGTAACCGCTGGGCCAACCGCCACACCGGTTCCGTCGACGTCTACACCGAAGGCCGCAAGTTCGTGCACGTGGACATCGAGCCGACCCAGATCGGCCGCGTGTTCACCCCGGACCTGGGTATCGTTTCCGATGCCGGAAAGGCACTGGACGTGTTCCTCGAAGTGGCCCGCGAGTGGAAAGCCGCTGGCAAGCTGAAGTGCCGCAAGGCCTGGCTGGAAGACTGCCAGCAGCGCAAGGCCAGCCTGCAGCGCAAGACCCACTTCGACAACGTACCGGTCAAGCCGCAACGTGTTTACGAAGAAATGAACCAGGTATTCGGCAAGGACACCTGCTACGTCAGCACCATCGGCCTGTCGCAGATCGCCGGCGCACAGTTCCTGCATGTGTACAAGCCACGCCACTGGATCAACTGCGGCCAGGCCGGCCCGCTGGGCTGGACCATCCCTGCCGCCCTGGGCGTGGTCAAGGCCGACCCGAAACGCAAGGTGGTCGCGCTGTCGGGTGACTACGACTTCCAGTTCATGATCGAAGAGCTGGCGGTAGGTGCGCAGTTCAACCTGCCGTACGTGCACGTACTGGTGAACAACGCCTACCTGGGTCTGATCCGTCAGGCGCAACGTGGCTTCGACATGGATTACTGTGTACAACTGGCGTTCGAGAACATCAACGCCACCGACGCGGCCACCTACGGTGTCGACCACGTTGCCGTGGTCGAAGGCCTGGGCTGCAAGGCCCTCCGCGTGTTCGAGCCGGCAGACATCGCCCCTGCCCTGCTCAAGGCACAGAAGATGGCCGAAGAGTTCCGCGTGCCGGTGGTGGTCGAAGTGATTCTCGAGCGCGTGACCAACATTTCCATGGGCACCGAGATCAACGCGGTCAACGAGTTCGAAGACCTGGCCCTGGTCGGCAACGACGCGCCGACCGCCATCTCGCTGCTGGACTGATCGCCTGACGCCCCCGTGCCGGCCCCAACCTGAGGGCGCCGGGGGCCTTCATCGCAAGGAGACACAACATGCCTCGCTTCGCTGCCAACCTGTCCATGCTGTTCACCGAACAGGACTTCCTGGCCCGCTTCAAGGCTGCCGCCGATGCTGGTTTCAGTGGCGTCGAATACCTCTTCCCGTACGACTTCAGCGCTGCCGAAATCAAGCAGCAGCTGCAGGCCAACGGCCTGACCCAGGTGCTGTTCAACCTGCCGGCGGGTGACTGGTCGAAGGGTGAGCGCGGTATCACCTGCCACCCTGACCGCGTCGAGGAATTCCGCGCCGGGGTCGACAAGGCCATCGAATACGCCAAGGTGCTGGGCAACACCCAAGTCAACGCCCTGGCCGGCATTCGCCCACAAGGCCCGGACTGCGCCACCGTGCGCAAGACCTTCGTGGAGAACCTGCGCTACGCCGCCGACAAGCTCAAAGCTGCCGGGATCCGCCTGGTCATGGAAATGATCAACACCCGCGATATCCCCGGCTTCTACCTGAACACCACGAAACAGGCCCTGGAGATCCAGGCCGAAGTGGGCAGCGACAACCTGTTCCTGCAGTACGACATCTACCACATGCAGATCATGGAAGGTGACCTGGCTCGCACCATGGAAGCCAACCTGAAACTGATCAACCACATCCAGCTGGCCGACAACCCCGGCCGTAACGAACCAGGCACCGGCGAGATCAACTACCGCTTCCTGTTCGAGCACCTGGACCGCATCGGCTACCAGGGCTGGGTGGGCGCGGAGTACAAGCCGCTGACCACCACCGAAGCGGGCCTGGGCTGGCTGAAGACCCATAACGCAATCTAAAGGCTAAGCACAGCCCTCTGCGGGACGCAGGACACTGTGGGAGCGGGTTTACCCGCGAACACCGGCGAAGCCGGTGCCATCCACCGCGGTGCCTGCTTCGCGGGTGAACCCGCTCCCACAGGGTGCCCGGGCAGTCTGCTCCATCGAGATTCAACAAATACAACGAGGTAATCTCTCATGGCTAAAATCGGTTTCATCGGCACCGGCATCATGGGCAAGCCCATGGCTCAGAACCTGCAGAAAGCAGGTCACAGCATCTTCGTTTCCACTCACCACGACGCTGCCCCGGCCGACCTGATCGCCGCCGGTGCCGTGGCCCTGGCCAACCCGAAGGAAGTGGCCCAGGAAGCCGAGTTCATCATCGTCATGGTCCCCGACACCCCGCAGGTCGAGAGCGTCCTGTTCGGTGAAAACGGCGTGGCCGAAGGCGTGGGCCCGAACAAGGTGGTGATCGACATGAGTTCGATCTCCCCTACCGCCACCAAAGCCTTCGCCGAGAAAATCAAGGCTACCGGCGCTGCCTACCTGGACGCCCCGGTGTCCGGCGGCGAAGTCGGTGCCAAGGCCGCGACCCTGAGCATCATGGTCGGCGGCTGCCCGAAAGCCTTCGAACGCACCCTGCCGCTGTTCGAAGCCATGGGCAAGAACATCACCCGCGTCGGTGGCAATGGCGACGGCCAGACCGCCAAGGTGGCCAACCAGATCATCGTTGCCCTGAACATCCAGGCCGTTGCCGAAGCCCTGCTGTTCGCCGCCAGGAACGGCGCCGACCCGGCCAAGGTACGTGAAGCACTGATGGGCGGCTTCGCTTCGTCGAAGATCCTCGAAGTGCACGCCGAGCGCATGATCAAGGGCACCTTCGACCCAGGCTTCCGCATCAACCTGCACCAGAAGGACCTGAACCTTGCCCTGCAAGGCGCCAAGGAACTGGGCATCAACCTGCCCAACACGTCCAATGCCCAGCAAGTGTTCAACACCTGCCAGGCCTTGGGCGGCGGCAACTGGGACCACTCGGCGCTGATCAAAGGCCTGGAGCACATGGCCAACTTCTCGATCCGCGACGACAAGTAAGTAATTTTTAGCCTTCACCGGCCTCTTCGCGGGTGAACCCGCTCCCACAGGTTTTACGCCGTCTTCAGCCTCTGTGAGGCCCCTGTGGGAGCGGGTTTACCCGCGAAGAAGCCAACACCTTTGAACCTGCGACCACAGGTTCAAAGGTGGTACCGAGCAACACCCGCCCCTGGTTCGGCCTGCACGGAGGCAGTTCCAGGGGCGTTTTTGATTCTGCAGAACAACAATAATTGGGAGCCTGCCATGTCGGTCGATCCGCAAAAACTTCTCCGCGAGCTGTTCGACACAGCCATCGCCGCCGCCCACCCCCGTCAAGTCCTCGAACCCTACCTGCCCGCCGACCGCAGCGGCCGGGTCATCGTCATCGGCGCCGGCAAGGCCGCAGCCGCCATGGCCGAAGTGGTCGAGAAAAGCTGGCAGGGCGAAGTCTCTGGCCTGGTCGTAACCCGTTACGGCCATGGCGCCAACTGCCAGAAGATCGAGGTGGTCGAAGCCGCCCACCCGGTCCCCGACGCCGCCGGCCTGGCCGTGGCCAAGCGTGTGCTGGAACTGGTCAGCAACCTCAGTGAAGACGACCGCGTCATCTTCCTGCTGTCCGGCGGAGGCTCGGCGCTGCTGGCCCTGCCGGCCGAAGGCCTGACCCTGGCCGACAAGCAGCAGATCAACAAGGCGCTGCTGAAATCCGGCGCCACCATCGGCGAGATGAACTGCGTACGCAAGCACCTCTCGGCGATCAAGGGCGGCCGCCTGGCCAAGGCTTGCTGGCCGGCCACGGTGTACACCTATGCCATTTCCGATGTACCGGGCGACCTCGCCACGGTGATCGCCTCCGGCCCTACCGTGGCCGACCCGAGCACCTCGGCCGATGCCCTGGCCATCCTCAAGCGCTACAACATCGAAGCGCCCAAGGCCGTTATCGACTGGCTCAACAACCCAGCCTCGGAAACCGTCAAGGCCGATGACCCGGCCCTGGCCCGCAGCCACTTCCAGCTGGTCGCCAAGCCCCAGCAGTCGCTTGAAGCCGCCGCGGTCAAAGCCCGCCAGGCCGGGTTCAGCCCGCTGATCCTCGGCGACCTGGAGGGTGAGTCGCGCGAAGTAGCCAAGGTGCACGCCGGTATCGCCCGGCAGATCGTCCAGCACGGCCAGCCACTGAAGGCGCCCTGCGTGATCCTGTCCGGCGGCGAAACCACCGTGACCGTACGCGGTAACGGCCGTGGCGGGCGCAACGCCGAGTTCCTGCTCAGCCTCACCGAAAGCCTCAAAGGCCTGCCGGGCGTGTACGCCCTGGCCGGTGACACCGACGGTATCGATGGCTCGGAAGAAAACGCCGGCGCCTTCATGACCCCGGCCAGCTACGCCCGTGCCGAAGCCCTGGGCCTGTCGGCCAGCGATGAGCTGGACAACAACAACGGCTACGGCTACTTCGCCGCCCTGGATGCGCTGATCGTCACCGAGCCGACCCGTACCAACGTCAACGACTTCCGCGCCATCCTGATTCTCGAGACTGCCCAATCATGACGCCTGATAAAAAAGTCAAAATCCTCGCCACCCTTGGCCCTGCGATCAAAGGCATCGACGATATCCGCCAACTGGTAGAAGCCGGGGTGAACATCTTCCGCCTCAACTTCAGCCACGGCGAGCACGCCGACCACGCCCTGCGTTACCAGTGGATCCGCGAAGTCGAGCAGCAACTGAACTACCCGCTGGGCATCCTCATGGACCTGCAGGGGCCGAAGCTGCGCGTTGGCCGCTTTGCCGACGGCAAGGTGCAATTGCAACGCGGCCAGGCCCTGCGCCTGGACCTGGACAAGACCCCGGGTGACAACCGCCGGGTCAACCTGCCCCACCCCGAGATCATCGCCGCCCTCGAGCCGGGCATGGACCTGCTGCTGGACGACGGCAAGCTGCGCCTGCGCGTCACCGCCAAGCACAGCGACGCCATCGACACCGAAGTGCTGGCCGGTGGCGAGCTGTCCGATCGCAAGGGGGTCAACGTACCGCAAGCGGTGCTCGACCTTTCACCGCTCACCGAAAAAGACCGTCGTGACCTGGCCTTCGGCCTGGAACTGGGTGTGGACTGGGTGGCCCTGTCGTTCGTGCAGCGCCCAGAAGACATCACCGAAGCACGCCAGCTGATCGGTGACCGTGCCTACCTGATGGCGAAGATCGAAAAGCCATCGGCAGTCGAACAGCTGCAAGCCATCGCCGAACTGTCGGATGCGATCATGGTGGCCCGTGGCGACCTGGGCGTGGAAGTGCCGGCCGAAAGCGTGCCGCAGATCCAGAAACGCATCATCGGCACCTGCCGCCAGTTGGGCAAGCCGGTGGTGGTGGCCACGCAGATGCTCGAATCCATGCGCTTCTCGCCGGCACCGACCCGTGCCGAAGTCACCGACGTGGCCAATGCCGTGGCCGAAGGTGCCGATGCGGTGATGCTGTCGGCCGAGACTGCCTCGGGTGAGTACCCGCTGGAAGCCGTGCAGATGATGAGCAAGATCATCCGCCAAGTGGAAAACGGCCCGGACTACCAGGCCCAGCTCGATGTTGGCCGGCCGAAGGCCGAGGCAACCGTGTCGGACGCCATCAGCTGCGCCATCCGCCGTATCAGCGGCATCCTGCCGGTGGCGGTGCTGGTCAACTACAGCGAGTCGGGCGCTTCTACCCTGCGCGCAGCACGCGAGCGGCCACGGGCACCGATCCTCAACCTGACCCCGAACCTGGCCACCGCCCGCCGCCTGAGCGTGGCGTGGGGCGTGCACTCGGTGGTCAACGACCGCCTGCGTCAGGTCGATGAGGTTGTTTCCACTGCGCTGGAGATTGCCCAGGCACAGGGCATGGCCAGCCGTGGCGACACGCTGCTGATCACGGCCGGTGTGCCTTTCGGCAAGCCAGGGTCGACTAACACGCTGCGGATCGAGACCTTGATCTGAGAGTTTGGGGGCGCTCTGCGCCCCATTCGCAGCACAAGGCTGCTCCTACAAAGGGCCCACGCAGCGAGAGGTTTTCCCTTTGTAGGAGCAGCCTTGTGCTGCGAATGGAGGGCAAAGCCCTCCTCGTACACCGAAACACCAGACCTGCGGAAAACCCGCGGCCCAAAGAGGCCCACCGCGCCCCATCAACCTCACTGACTGCCCCGATGTACACCAAAAATTTCGTCAACCCGTGCCCCGACTGGGCCACGGCGTTACTCAACGGCTTCAGCCAAGTGCTGCTGCTGCGCAGCCCCCTGTGCGGCCTGTGCTGCCTGCTGGCCATTCTGCTGACCGCCCCCGACCTGGTCGGTGGCGCCCTGCTCGGTGCCCTTGCCGGCCTGCTCACCGCCCAGGCACGCGGCTACGACCGTGCCGACCGCCAGGCCGGCCTGTACAGCTACAACGGCGTGCTGATCGGCATCCTGATCAGCGCCGTGCTGCCCTGGTCGGTCATCCTGCCGCCACTGATCATCGCCGCAGGCGGCCTGTCCAGCATCATCACCCACCAGTGGCGCAAGCGCGGCGGCAAGCTGCTGATCGCCTACACCTCCCCCTTCGTGCTGCTGGGCTGGGCCATACTGCTGATCGCCAGCCCCTCGCCCAGCGGCTTCGTCGAAGCCGATCCGCTGTACGCGGTGGCGCGCGGCGTAGGCCAGATCTTCCTGCTCGACCAGCCACTGGCCGGTCTGCTGATCATCATCGGCATGTTCATTGCCAATCCTTATGCCGCAATGTGGGCAGTGATCGGTTCGGCCATCGGCGGCGGCGTGGCACTGTTCGCCGACCAGGCACAAGCCGCCTGGCTGGGCCTGTACGGTTTCAACGCAGCGCTGGCGGCACTGGCGTTCAGCAGGCAGGGTGAAAAGCCGTGGGTGACACTGCTGGCCATCGCCCTGGCCCTGCTGCTACAGCCTCTGTTCAAGCTGCTACCGGTGCCCGGCCTGACCGCGCCCTTCGTCGCCGCCTGCTGGCTGATGCACCTGGGCTGCCACCTGGCCCAGCCCAGGCAGCGCGATGCCAGCGGCTTGCACAGCTGAATTACAGCCCCTAGGCTCAGCCCATCGCTTTTGTGGAACGAGCCAATGAACAACCCTGCGAGCCTGCGCGAGCAGCTTTACATCATCGTCTTCCAGACCGATACCGTGGCTGGAAGACGCTTCGACAAGATCCTCCTGCTGATCATCCTGGCCAGCCTGGTCACGGTCATCCTCGACAGCATCGACGAAGTGCACCAAGGCTACGCCGGCCTGCTGGCCGGCATCGAGTGGGGCTTTACCGCTATCTTCCTGGCCGAGTACCTCACCCGCCTGTACTGCTCGCCCAAGCCGCTGCGCTATGCCTTCAGCTTTTATGGCCTGGTCGATCTGCTGGCGATCGTGCCGGGGATCATCGCGCTGTACTACAGCGACGCCCAGTACCTGCTGATCATCCGCGTGATACGGATGCTGCGAATCTTCCGTGTGCTCAAGCTCAGCCCGTACCTCAAACAGGCCCATTACCTGATGGAGGCGCTGCGCGGCAGCAAACAGAAGATCATCGTGTTCCTGGTGACCGTATCGACCCTGGTGACGGTGTTCGGCACCTTGATGTATGTGATCGAGGGGCCTGAGCATGGTTTTACCAGCATCCCCAAGGGCATCTACTGGGCCATCGTTACCCTGACCACGGTGGGCTTTGGCGACATTGTGCCGAAGACGCCGCTGGGGCAGGTGCTCTCGTCGCTGGTGATGATTACCGGTTATTCGATCATCGCCGTGCCAACCGGGATCTTTACCGCCGAGTTGGCCAACGCCATGCGCGGGGAGCAGCTGCAGCACGATTGCCCCACCTGCAGCAAGAAGAACCATGAGCATGGCGCGGCGTTCTGTTCCCGATGTGGGAATGTGCTGTTTCCCAAGCAATGATGCCGCCTGTGCCGGCCCTTTCGCGGGTAAACCCGCTCCCACAGGATCACCACAGGCCTGAACCCTGTTCGGTCCCTGTGGGAGCGGGTTTACCCGCGAAAGGGCCGGCACGGGCAGAAGCATAACCAAAGTGTTTTTTGTTCTTTAACCCCCACAAACCCACCCGCTATAGTCGCAGGCAAACTGCCAACACCTTCTCGCTAACAAGGAAGCAACGTGAAAAAACTCTTCACCGCCTCGCTGCTCGCCGCAGGCCTTGCCTTGGGCAATTTCGCCCAGGCCGCCCCCACCCTGCTCAACGTTTCCTACGACGTGATGCGCGACTTCTACAAGGACTACAACCCGGCCTTCCAGAAGCACTGGGAAGCCGAGCACAACGAAAAGGTCAATGTGCAGATGTCCTTCGGCGGCTCGAGCAAGCAGGCGCGAGCGGTGATCGATGGCCTGCCGGCCGATGTCATCACCATGAACATGGCCACCGACATCAACGCCCTGGCCGACAACGGCAAGCTGGTGCCGGACAACTGGGTCAGCCGCCTGCCGAACAACAGCGCGCCGTTCACCTCGGCCACTGTGTTCATCGTGCGCAAGGGTAACCCCAAGGCGCTGAAAGACTGGCCCGACCTGCTCAAGGATGGCGTGCAGGTAATCGTGCCCAACCCCAAGACCTCGGGTAACGGCCGCTACACCTACCTGTCGGCCTGGGGCTATGTGCTCAAGCAAGGCGGTGATGAAAACAAGGCCAAGGACTTCGTCGGCAAGCTGTTCAAGCAGGCGCCGGTGTTGGACACCGGTGGCCGTGCCGCCACCACCACCTTCATGACCAACCAGATCGGCGACGTGCTGGTGACCTTCGAGAACGAAGCCGAAATGATCGCCCGCGAGTTCGGCCGCGACCAGTTCGAAGTGGTCTACCCGAGCGTGTCGGCCGAAGCCGAGCCGCCGGTTAGCGTGGTCGACAAGGTGGTGGCGAAGAAAGGCACCCAGGCCGCGGCCGAGGAATACCTGAAGTACCTGTGGTCGCCAGCCGCCCAGGAAATCGCCGCACAGAACTACCTGCGCCCGCGTGATGCGACGGTACTGGCCAAGTACACCGACCGTTTCCCGAAAGTGGACTTCCTGTCGGTTGAGAAGACCTTTGGTGACTGGCGCACCGTGCAGAAGACCCACTTCAATGATGGTGGGGTGTTTGACCAGATCTACACCAACAACCAGTAATTGATGTAAGCCTTACCGGCCTCTTCGCGGCTAAAGCCGCTCCCACAGGTACCCCACAGCCCTCAGGTTTTGCACGGTACCTGTGGGAGCGGGTTTACCCGCGAAGAGGCCAGCAAGGGCAACATCAGACCTGGCGGAACACCAGGGCCTTCAAGCCCCCCGCCGGGTCCACGTCAGGAAACTCAGGCGGGTTCTCCAGCCGCTCGACAAATGCCAGCGACGGAGCCTGCTCCGCCATCCCCTCGATCAGGAACTCCGGCCCGATCCCCGGGTCGTTCACGCACGCCAGCACCGTCCCGCCTTCGCTCAGCAACTCCGGCAAGCGCCGCAGAATCTTCGCGTAATCCTGGGTCAGCACAAAGCTGCCGCGCTGGAAGGTCGGCGGGTCGATGATGATCAGGTCGTAAGGCCCGTACTTGCGCACCTTGCCCCACGACTTGAACAGCTCGTGCCCCAGGTACGCCACCCGCGACGCATCGTGGCCATTCAGACGGTGGTTGTCCCGACCCCGGGACAATGCCGACTTGGCCATGTCCAGGTTCACCACCTGCTCGGCGCCACCGGCAATCGCCGCCACCGAGAAACCGCAGGTGTAGGCGAACAGGTTCAGCACGCGCTTGCCCGCCGCCTGCTCGCGCACCCAGCGCCGGCCATAGCGCATGTCGAGGAACAGGCCATTGTTCTGTCGAACGCCCAGGTCCAGCAGGTAGGTCAGGCCGTCCTCGACCACCTCGCGCTGCTGGCACGGCTCGCCCAGCAGCCACTGGCCCGGACTGTCGGGCAGGTAGCGATGCTGGACAAGGATGGCCTGGCCAGCCCACTGCGGGCGCTCGGCAAGAGTGCGCAACATGGCCTCCAGTTCGGCCAGCTGGCCTTCAGGCGGCTCGCGGAACAGGGCGACCGACAGCACCCCTTGCAACCAGTCGACGGTGACCTGCTCCAGGCCCGCCCAGCAGCGGCCACGGCCGTGGAACAGGCGGCGGGTTTCCTGCGGGGCAGGGTCGAGGGCGGCGAGCAGGTGTTGCTCCAGAGTCTGGATCGGCGAAGTCATCATGGGTCGCAGGCTGGCAAAAGCGGCATTCTACCTTGCGGGCCCTTTCGCGGGTAAACCCGCTCCCACAGGTGCTGCACACGGTTCGGGCCTGTGGTGATCCTGTGGGAGCGGGTTTACCCGCGAAAGGGCCCGCAAAACCACCTCATTCCTCGGCCACAACCCGCGCTGGCCGGAACCACCACCCCTGCTGCATTCCCGCCGCCGCCAGCAGGATCAACGCCACCCCCAGCCATTGCAACGGCGCCAACCGGTGCCCGAACGCCACCCAGTCCACCAGAATCGCCGCAATCGGGTAAATGAACGACAGCGCCCCGGTCAACGCCGTAGGCAAGCGCTGGATGGCGCTGTACAGCAGCACATACATCAAGCCGGTGTGCACCATGCCCAAGGTCACCAGGCTGGCCAGCGCCGGCACTTCACCCGGCAACCCGCCAAGCTTGACCCACGGCGCCAGCAACAACACACCCGTGGCCACCTGGATTAGCGCGATCAGGTGCGGTGGCGTGCCACTCAGGCGCTTGATGATCAACGCCGCGATGGCATACAGGAAGGCCGCCCCCAGCGCCAGCGCAATGCCCAGCAAATAGTCCTCACCGCCACCCTGCCCCGCGCCATGGGCACTGACGATGGCCAGCATGCCGAGGAACGCCACGCTCAGCCAGGTGACTTTGGCCAGGGTGATCTTCTCGCCCAGGAACACTGCCGCCAGCCCCACCAGAATGAACGGCTGCACGTTGTACACCGCCGTGCCGATCGCGATCGACGCCCGCGAGTAGGAGGCGAACAGCAGTACCCAGTTGCCGACGATGGCCACACCGCTGGCAATCGCCAGCAGGAACGCCGTGCGGCTGATCACGCCAGGCCGCAGGAAGCCGAACCCCGCGCAAATCGCCAGCAAGGTTACGGTACCGAACACGCAACGCCAGAACACCACCTCTAGCACCGGTTGGCCGGATACCAGCACGAACCAGCCGATGGTCCCGGAAATCAGCATGGCGGCAACCATTTCCAGCGAGCCACGACGCAATGAATTGTCCATCTCAAACCTCCTGTTGGCGATGGGCACAGTATGCAAAGGTTGCCGGCCCGCCTTCCAGCTGATAACGAAGGCAGATTGAGATGTTTGCCTTTATTATCAAGGTAAATCACGCGAAAAACCTGATTGAGGTAACCATGACCGATGCCATCGACCAACTGTTGATCAACGCGCTGATGGAAGACTCGCGCCGCTCGCTCAAGGCCCTGGCCCAAATCAGCGGGTTGTCGGCGCCCAGCGTCAGCGAACGCCTGCGCCGCCTGGAGGAGCGCGGCGTGTTGCGCGGTTACACCGTAGACGTCGACCCGCGCGCCTTTGGCTACCAGCTGCAGGCCATCGTGCGCATCCGCCCGCTACCCGGGCAGCTGCAGGAGGTGGAACGGCAGATCATCGCCATCCCAGAGTTCACCGAGTGCGACAAGGTTATTGGCGAGGACTGCTTCATCGCCCGGCTGCATGTACGCTCGATGGAGCAACTGGACACCCTGCTCGACCGCCTCTACACGGTGGCCGAGACCAATACCGCGATCATCAAGAAGACCCCCGTGAAGCGGCGGTTGCCGCCGATGGACTGAGTTTCACCTGTGCCGGCCTCTTCGCCGGTAAACCCGCTCCCACAGAATCTCGACAGGCCTGAATGCTGTGGGGTGCTTGTGGGAGCGGGTTCACCCGCGAAGAGGCCGCACAGGAAAAAGCTGACTAATTTTTGTACACAAGAATGTCACCTTAAGTGCCGTTTTTGTGTGCACTTTTCAAAGTCACGCCCCAATAGGTTACACACCTCCTACAACTTATTCTGACCAAATGATCAACTAAATCATCTTCGAAAAATTTAAACCTGTTCATTTGGTCAACTTATATTCCCTTCATTTCATCAACTTATATTTCAGCAAGATAGACTCAAAATGATGGCCAACTGAAAGTTGCTTTTTCCTTGGCATGGAACTCGCTTTTGTGTGTTCGTGTTTTGTATACAAATCGATCAAAACATAAATACACAAGAACCCGCGACGCCGACCCCATATCGGCCGCCGCGCCCCAAACCCTGAGATGCCAACGCTGCACCGACGAGATGGCGAGCCCGTGCGCATGCCCGCTCATCGCAGTCCAAGTGCATCAGGAGCCCGCCGGAATGAGTACCAGTCTCGACCTTGCCCCTGAACTATCCGTCGCCAGCACCCACCCCGTTTCCCCTCTCGCCGACAGCCAGCCCGAACTTGCCCTGAGCCCGCGCCTGCATAATCGCGACCTCGCCCCGACGCGCATCGAAGGCCGCCGCTGGGGCCGCTACAGCATCTTCGCGCTGTGGACCAACGATGTGCACAACATCGCCAACTATTCGTTCGCCATGGGCTTGTTCGCCCTCGGCCTGGGTGGCTGGCAGATCCTGCTGTCGCTGGCCATCGGCGCGGCGCTGGTGTACTTCTTCATGAACCTGTCCGGCTACATGGGGCAGAAGACCGGCGTGCCGTTCCCGGTCATCAGCCGCATCGCCTTCGGTATCCACGGCGCGCAGATCCCGGCGCTGATCCGCGCGGTCATCGCCATCGCCTGGTTCGGCATCCAGACCTACCTGGCTTCGGTGGTGCTGCGCGTGCTGCTCACCGCCGTATGGCCGCAAATGGCAGCCTACGACCATGACAGCATCCTCGGCCTGTCGAGCCTGGGCTGGGTGTGCTTCGTCTCGATCTGGCTGGTGCAACTGGTGATCCTGGCCTACGGCATGGAGATGGTACGCCGCTACGAGGCCTTCGCCGGCCCGGTAATCCTGCTGACCGTCGCCGCGCTGGCAGTGTTCATGTACTTCAAGGCCGACGCCCGTATCGCCTGGTCGGTGGCCGAGCCGCTGACCGGCTACGAGATGTGGCGCAACATCTTTGCCGGCGGCGCGCTGTGGCTGGCGATCTACGGCACCCTGGTGCTGAATTTCTGTGACTTTGCCCGCTCCTCGCCCTGCCGCAAGACCATCCGCGTCGGCAACTTCTGGGGCCTGCCGGTGAACATCCTGGTGTTCGCCATGATCACCGTGGTGCTGTGCGGCGCACAGTTCCGGATCAACGGCCAGATCATCGACAGCCCGACCCAGATCGTCGCCGCCATTCCTAGCACAGCGTTCCTGGTACTTGGCTGCCTGGCCTTCCTGATCGTCACCGTGGCGGTGAACATCATGGCCAACTTCGTAGCCCCGGCCTTTGTCCTCAGCAACCTGGCACCGCGCCACCTGAACTTCCGCCGCGCCGGGCTGATCAGCGCCACCCTGGCGGTGCTGATCCTGCCGTGGAACCTGTACAACAGCCCGCTGGTGATCGTGTATTTCCTGTCCGGCCTGGGTGCCCTGCTCGGCCCGCTGTACGGGGTGATCATGTCCGACTACTGGCTGCTGCGCAAAGGCTGCATCAACGTGCCACAGCTGTACAGCGAAGACCCGACCGGCGCCTACCACTACACCAAGGGCATCAACCTGCGCGCCGTGGCCGCCTTCGTGCCGGCCGCGCTGCTGGCCATCGTCCTGGCCCTGGTGCCCAACTTCCACAGCGTGGCGCCATTCTCCTGGCTGATCGGTGCCGGAATCGCCGCCGCCCTGTACCTGCTGATCGCGCCACGCAAATGCCAATACCACGATGTCAGCGGCGAGTGCATCGCCGTTGACCACAGCAGCCATTGATCAGGGAGGACTGCCCATGCGTATTCTGATCGCCAACGTCAACACCACCGCAGCCATCACCGAAGCCATTGTCGAACAAGCCCGTGCGGTGGCCGCGCCCGGCACTGAAATCATCGGTCTCACCCCGTGGTTCGGTGCCGAGTCGGTGGAAGGCAACTTCGAAAGCTACCTGGCCGCCATCGCAGTGATGGACCGGGTGCTGGCCTACGAAGGCGCCTATGACGCCGTGATCCAGGCGGGTTACGGCGAACACGGCCGAGAAGGCCTGCAGGAGCTGCTGAATGTGCCGGTGGTGGACATCACCGATGCCGCCGCCAGCACCGCGATGTACCTGGGCCATGCCTACTCGGTGGTGACCACCCTGGACCGCACCGTGCCGCTGATCGAAGACCGCCTGAAGCTCTCTGGCCTGTATGACCGCTGCGCATCGGTGCGGGCCAGCGGGCTGGCAGTGCTGGAGCTGGAAGCCGATCCGCAGCGTGCCGTGGAAGCGATTGTCGAGCAGGCGGAACGCGCCGTGCGTGACGACAAGGCCGAGGTGATCTGCCTGGGTTGCGGCGGCATGGCCGGGCTGGACGAGCAGATCCGCCAACGCACCGGCGTGCCGGTGGTGGATGGTGTGAGCGCAGCGGTAACCATTGCCGAATCGCTGGTGCGGATGGGCTTGAGTACCTCCAAGGTACGTACCTATGCCACGCCAAGGGCGAAGAAAGTGGTGGGTTGGCCGATGCAGTTCGGGCGTTAGGCATCTTTCGCCTGACCTGGCCTCTTCGCGGGTAAACCCGCTCCCACAGGGACCGCATTGCTCTCGGGGCTTGTGCAGTACCTGTGGGAGCGGGTTTACCCGCGAAGAGGCCGGTCCTGCCGAAGCATCATTATTCAGGCTTCCTGGCAGAGCAGTACCAGCGGATCAGGTCGGGCAGCTATGCGCACCATCATTCAGGCCCTGACGCACGTTACGGCTGAGCAGGCTGGCCTTGCCGTCGTGCCAGGTCAGGGTCAGCACGTAGAGGGTGTCGAAGTCGTCACCACTCCAGTCCTCGGTGATCACCCGCTCTTCACCCAGGGCCTTGCCAGCCACGGTATTGATCAGGTCGGGGAGGTAGCCATGCGACCAGGCGGTATACACGGTCGCGTTACGGTACTTGTCGCGCAGCAGCTCTTCGGCCAGCGCGTCGGTGTCGTTGGCGCCGAAGTCGATGTTTACCGGCAGGCCCAGGCGAATGGCACTGGGGCTGATGGTCATCAGCGGGCGGATATAGCTGTAGCTCTCGTCCTTGCTGCCTTCCTCCACATGCCGCGAGGGGTTGGCAGCGAACACGTAATCGGCCTTGCCAAAACGCTCGGGCAGCACGGTTGCCAGGTCCAGCGCACGGTTGAGGCCCTGGCAGTTCAACTGGCCCAACCCTTCGCCCGGTTTCTCGGCGTGGCGCAGGAACACCAGGGTCTGGGTGCCATCCACCGGTTGCGCCCGGCTTTCGACAGCCTCCAGCGCCAGCGGTACGGCGACGGCTGTCAGCACCAGGCTCAGCAACCAGTGACGACGACGGCGGAAGAATGTTGGCAACTTCATCAAGGCAGGCTCGTGTGGCAGAAAAAATCGGGTTGACCCGCCACATCACCCCGGCAACAGCACTGCGGGGCATCCTTGTAGTGAATGCCGTCCTTGGCAACGAGTGAGGGTGAGAGTGCCCTGAACCCGTTTGGTTCCTCCCTGGAGGTGGATGCCGTTCCCTAGGCAAGGCTTACGTTAGAGGATGGGTGTTGCTGAATTGTGTAGGGCGCAAGAACATCGGGTTGCAATAGGCCACTCAATCGTCCCGCGTCAGCACTTCCAGTAATTCGATCTCGAAGGTCAAATCCGAATTCGGCGGAATCGCCCCGACGCTGCGTTCGCCATAGCCCAGGTGCGCCGGAACCAGCAGCTTGCGCTTACCGCCAACGCGCATGCCCATCAAACCCTGGTCCCAGCCCTTGATCACCCGACCAGTGCCGATCACGCACTGGAACGGCTTGCCACGTGACCAGGACGAGTCGAATTCGCTGCCGTCGGCCAGCCAGCCGGTGTACTGGGTGGTGATCAGGGCGCCTTTGACGGCGGCTTTGCCATCCCCCTCCACAAGGTCGATGATCTGCAGTTCTTCGCTCACGGGGCATACTCCAACGCTGGAAACAAAGCCGCCCTTTTCTCAGGAATGCACCGGTTTGGCAAGTTCGCGTGCACGTCAGCCGAGTTGCTCGAAGGCTTCCTGGCCGGTCAGTTCCTTGGTCTGGTTGGCGAAGCAATACCAGGCCGGTTTCTGCTCGACGAAAATCTGCAGGTCGAAGTCCCATTCCTGGTCGCCGTCGAGCAGGCCGACCGGCACGGCATGGAAGTCATTGGCCTTGAGCCGGTAATACAGGTGCGTACCGCACTGGCCGCAGAAGCCGCGCTGAGCCCACTCGGAGGAGTCGTACACGCTGGGGGCGCGCCCTTCTATCACGGGGGGCTGGCTGCAGTGCACCACCAGCAAAGGGCCGCCGGTCCATTTGCGGCACATGCTGCAATGGCAGGCGCTGATATGGGTGTTGTCGACGGTGACCTTGAGCCGGGTGGCACCACACAGGCAGGTGCCTTGTTTTTCCATGGCCATGGCTGACTCCTTGAGCGGAAGATGGGCCAGCAAGTATAGATGCCTGTACCGGCCTCATCGCCGGCACAGGCAGCACAAGACAGTTACCCGGGGTCAGATGTACACCGTACCGCGCAGGTACAGCGCCGCCCGCCCGCTGATGATCACCCGGCCATTACCCGGCAGTTCGCACTGCAACTGCCCTTTGCGCGCCCCACCCTGCTCGCAGCTCAGCATGTTCTTACCCAGGCGCTCGGCCCATACCGGGGCCAGCGAGGTGTGCGCCGAGCCGGTCACCGGGTCTTCGTTCACGCCAACCCGCGGGCCGAACCAGCGGGTGACGAAATCAAAGCCACGGCCTGCCGCGGTCACGGCGATGCCGCGCACGTCAAAGGCCGATAGCGCAACGAAGTCCGGCTTCAGGGTGTCGAGCAACAGGGGATCATCGACCACTACCACATAGTCATCGCTGCGGAACAACGCCTGGGCCTGGCTCAAGCCCAGCGCCTGCAGCAGGCCCGGCGGGATGTCCACGGCGACCGGCTGCTTGGCCGGGAAGTCCATGGCCAGCAGCCCGTCGGCATTGCGGCTGACACGCAGCTCGCCACTGCGGGTATTGAAGCGCAGCACCTGCGCCTGCTCGCCCAGTTGTTCGAACAGCACATAGGCCGAGGCCAGGGTGGCATGGCCGCACAGGTCGACTTCCACGGTCGGGGTGAACCAGCGCAGGTCGAAGGTTTCGCCGTTGCGCACGAAGTAGGCAGTTTCCGACAGGTTGTTCTCTTCGGCGATGCGCTGCAGCACATCGTCCGGCAGCCAGCTTTGCAGCGGGATCACTGCCGCCGGGTTGCCGCCGAACGGTTCGGTGGAAAACGCATCGACCTGGAAGATTTCAAGTTGCATGCACGCACTCCTTGTTGCCCGATCACGGCCAGGCAAATGTATGAAAAAGGGTTATTGGCGTACCGGGGTCAACACGGCTTCACCGGCAAAGAACGCCTGCAGGTTGCGCAGCACCAGGGCCACCGTGTCGCGCGCCGCCTCCGGCGACTGGCCGGCCACATGGGGCGTGAGGACGGTGTTGCCGAGCGCCTTGAGGGCATCGGGCACAGCCGGCTCGTCATCGAACACATCCAGTGCCGCACCCGCCAGCCGGCCGTGCTGCAGCGCAGTCACCAGGGCCTGGGTGTCGACCACGCTGGCACGGGCGATATTCACCAGGTAGCCCTCGGCCCCCAGTGCCTCGAGCACTTGGGTATCGACCAGGTGGCGAGTGTTGGCACCGCCGGGGGTGGCCACCACCAGGATGTCAACGGCATCGGCCAGGTGCAGCGGGCTGTCGTACCAGGTGTAGGGCACATCCTGGCGCGGTGTGCGGCTGTGGTAGCTGACGGGCATGGCGAAGCCCAGATGGGCGCGCCTGGCGATCGCCAGCCCCACCGCACCAAGGCCGAGAATGCCCAGGCGCTTGCCACTCACCGAGGGGCTGATCACCCGATTCCATTCGCCCCGGCGGGTACTGGCATCGGCGCGGGGAATGTCGCGCAACAGCGCCAGCAGCAGGGCAAGGGTGTGGTCGGCAACCGCGTCGGCATTGGCCCCGGCGCCGTTGGTGACGGTGATGCCGCGCGCGGCAGCGGCGGCCAGGTCGACCTGTTCGTAGCCGGCACCGATCACGCAGATGATCTGCAGTTTGGGCAGAGCGTCGATTTCGCCGCCAGTCAGGCCCAGCGGGCCGCGGGTGAGCACGGCCTCGATTTCATGGGCATGGCGCTGGATGGCCTCAGCCCGAAGTTGCGGCGAGGGGGCACGGATCAAGCGGTACCCGGCCTGCTCCAGCAGGGGCAGGTAGTCGTCGACGGTTTCCACCAGCACCAGGACAGTCTTGTGCATGCCACCTCCGGGTCAGTTCGAGGCGACATTATGCGGAGTCACTGGACAGTACAGTCAATCGATAAATGTTTGTGGAACTGTACTGTATCGGTGGAGTGGCAGGGAGGCCGCGTGGGGGCTAGGGGGGCCTGGCGAAGGAGGTGCGACGCTAGCGAGATCGAGCGCCGCCCGCGCGGCGCTTCGCGGGACAAGCCCGCTCCCACATTTGTTGCAACGTGACCATGCCTGTAAGAGAGGCGCTGCCCGCTTTGGCGCATTGTTTGAGACCGGTGAGGCGGCGGTAGCGCCAACCGGGAAATCGCGTCAAGGCAACAAGGCTGACAACCATGGCCTGTCAGGTTCGGCACGTTGCAACAAATGTGGGAGCGGGCTTGTCCCGCGAAGCGCCGCGCGGGCGGCGCTCAATCTCACAGCCAATACAGAACCAAAGGCGAGCCTCCCGCCCCCACCCGCCCCATTCAATTACTGGGCGAACGCTCGCCCCAGACCACCGGGCACACCGCTGCTGTCAGTTTCCTGCCACGGCCCATCCGGGCTCAGCGACCAGCTCCAGCCGTTGTCGAAGCGGTAGTAAGTCCGCTGGCGGTAGAAGGTATTGGGCTTCTTCTCCAGCACATACACCCCCAGCTTCGGGTCCCAATGGCTGGCCCCGCCCGGTGGCGGCGCGAAGCTGGCCGAGGTGCGTGGCATCGGCTTGGGGGTAGCCGCAGGCTTGCTCGGCGCAGGGGCCGGTTGCCTGTCCGGCAAGGGCTTGGCCGCCGGCTCCTGCCGCGGTGGCAGGCGCTCGATCGGTGGTTCGGGCTGCTCGTACGGCTCATGCACCGTACACGCAGACAAACCCAGGGCCAGGGTGATCAGGGTCAGGCGGACGATGCTGTGCATGGCATTGCTCTCTTACGGGTCGGGGCTGTCGATAGTCAGGTGCTGGATGGCCTGAGTGGCGCTGGGTAGTGGCGTACCTTGGCCAATCCACTCGCCATGGGTCGGCTGGCCAGCGCGCGATACACGCGCAACGAGTTGGACTTCGGCAAAGTCCGACAGTTTCATCTGCGGCATCATGGCGTCAGCATCGGACAATTCCACCTCGATCGGCAACTGCGCCACGGTCACCCGTTTGGCCGCCAGCGGCATGGGTGGGCCGTTGCTGGCGCGGGCGAAGATGAACACCGTGTCGTCCGGCTTGACCTTGTCCTTCAACGCCGCCGCCAGCTCCACGCGAACCTTCAGGCGAGCTGCCACAGGCGCCTCAGCCTGCCCTGGCGAGCCGCCCAGACGTTCGGCAGCGCGGTCGATGCCGCCCTGCAGCGCCGCACGCGATGCATCGCCTTCCGGCAACTGCGCCAGCAGGCGTTTCCAGTAGTCGATGGCTTCCTGGTAACGCTCGCCCTCGAAGGCAGCGATACCACGCAGGCCCAGGCTGGTCACTTCGTTGGGGTCGGCCTTGAGCGCCTCGTCAGTCAGCGCCTGCAGCTGCGGGCTCCACTGCTTGTCGGCGGCGAAGTACAGCGCCTGTGCCCACTGGCCGAGCAACTCGGGCTGGCGACCGGCCAAGGCCACGGCGCGTTCGAAGGTACGCGCGGCATCGGCAGGGCGTTGCTCGGCCATGTAGGCGCGGCCCAGGAAGTACATGGCCTCGGCCGAATCCGGCTGGGCCTGCACCACCCGCTCCAGGCGGGTAGTCATTTCTTCCATCGACTTGGGCGCCTCGGCAAACTCCTGGGTCAGTTCCACCTTGTCGGCCGCGCCAAAGTGCAGGTACAGCCCCAATGCCATCAGCGGCACCAGCAGCGCAGCCAGCAACGGCAGGGCTTTGCCCAGGTGCCCCTGGCGCGCGGCCTCGGCACCTTCGGTATCGGCCAGCAGCTCACGGGCGGCCTCGTCACGCCCCTTGGCCATCTGCGCCCCGTCGAGCACGCCAGCAGCCTGCTGGGTAGCCAGTTCGGCGACGCGCTCCTGGTACAAGGCCACGTTCAGGGCAGTGCGGTCTTCTTCCTGCTGGTGGCCACGGCCACGCAGGATCGGGATCAGCAGGAAGCTGAGGGCAGCGAGCAGCAGCAGGCCCGCGCTAAGCCAGAATTCAATCATGGGTCTGTTCTTTTTCCAGCAGTTTGGCGAGACGCTCGCGTTCTTCGGCGGACAACTCATTGGCGCCCTGCACGGCCACACTGCGGCGCCGACGCACGATCAGCGCCAGCACCACGAAACCACCGGCCAGCAAAATCCCCGGGCCGAACCATAGCAGCCAGGTACGCCCGCTGAGGGCCGGCTTGTAGCGCACGAAGTCGCCATAGCGGTCGACCATGAAGTCGACGATCTGCTGGTTGCTCTTGCCCTCGCCGAGCATGCGGAAGATTTCCCGACGCAGGTCGGCAGCAATCGGCGCGTTGGAGTCGGCGATGTCCTGGTTCTGGCACTTGGGGCAGCGCAGCTCCTTGGTCAGTTGCTGGTAGCGCTCACGCTCGGCATCGTCGCGGAACTGATAGGTGTCGATGGCCGCCTTGGCCACGCCTGCCAGGCTCAACCCCATGAAGAGCCCCAGCACGGCAGCTGCCAGCCCCCGCTTCATGGCTTGGCCTCGTCGACCAGGCCCTGGTACAGCGGCGCCAGCTGCTCACGCCAGACCGTGGCATCGACCACGCCCACGTGCTTGTAGCGGATGATGCCCTTGGCATCGATCAGGAAGGTTTCCGGCGCACCATACACGCCCAGGTCCAGGCCCAGGCTGCCCTGCTCGTCACGAATGTCCAGCTGATAAGGGTTGTGGAACTCGGCCAGCCACTTCAGGGCCGCCGCATTGTCGTCCTTGTAGTTGACGCCGTGGATCACCACGCCCTGCCGGGCCAGCTGGTTCAGGTACGGGTGCTCGACCTTGCACGACGGGCACCAGGTGGCCCACACGTTGACCAGTGCCGGGCGGCCCCGCAAGTCGGCCTCGGTCAGGGTACGGTCGCCCTGGGTCGAGGCCAGGGAAAACGCCGGGAACGGCTTGCCGATCATTGCCGAGGGCAGCTCGTCGGGCTTGAGGAACAGCCCCTTGTAGAGGAACACCGCCACCAGCAGGAATACCGCCAGGGGGACTACCATGATCCAACGCTTCATGCAGCTGCTCCAGACACGCCCAGGGCATCACGCACCCGGGTCTTGACCTTGACGCGATAGCGCCGGTCGAGGGCCGCCAGCAACCCGCCCAGGCCGGTCAGCAGACCACCCAGCCAGATCCAGCGGACGTAAGGCTTGATATGCACGCGTACCGCCCACGCGCCGTTCTCCAGCGGCTCGCCGAGGGCGACGTACAGGTCACGGGTGAAGCCGGCGTCGATGCCGGCTTCGGTCATCATCGACTGCTGCACGGTGTACAGGCGCTTCTCCGGGTGCAGGGTGGTCACTTCACGGCCATCGCGGCTGACCACCACGGTGCCCTTGTCGGAGATGAAGTTCGGCCCTTCGAAGTGCCGGGCACCTTGGAACAGGAAGTGGTAACCGCCCAGTTCCACGCTCTCGCCCGGCGCCATGCGCAGGTCGCGTTCGGCGCTGTTGTTACTCGACAGCACCACGCCCAGCGCGCACACCGCCAGGCCCAGGTGCGCCAGCTGCATGCCCCAGTAGCTACGCCCCAGACTGGGCAGGCCCTTGAGCAGGCCTTTGTGGCGGGTCTTGTCGAGAATGTCGCGCAGCCCGGCAAGCACCACCCAGGCGGCCAGGGCGAAGGCGGTCAGGGTCGGCCAGTCGAAGTCGTCGACGATAAAGCCTGCTACCGGCGCAAAGATGGCGCTGCCGAGCAGCACCGGGGTCATCATGCTGGCCAGCCATTTGCCGGGAGTGTCTTTCCAGCGCACCACCACGCCCACGCCCAGCACCACCATCAGCAGTGCCATCAGCGGCAGGAACAAGGCGTCGAAATACGGTGGGCCGACCGACAGCTTGGCCCCGGTGAGCGCATCGAGCACCAGCGGGTACAGGGTGCCGAGCAGAATCATCGAGGCCGCCACTACCAGCACCAGGTTGTTGGCCAGCAGCAGCGTCTCGCGCGACCACAGGGCAAAGCCGACCTGGCTCTTGACCACCGGTGCGCGCAGGGCGAACAGGGTGAGCGAACCACCGACGACGAACAGCAGGAAGATCAGGATGAAAATGCCCCGCGACGGGTCGGCGGCAAACGCGTGCACCGAGGTCAGCACACCGGAACGCACCAGGAAGGTACCCAGCAGGCTCAGCGAGAACGCGGCAATCGCCAGCAGCACGGTCCAGCTTTTGAACACCCCGCGCTTCTCGGTCACCGCCAGCGAGTGGATCAGCGCCGTACCCACCAGCCAAGGCATGAACGAGGCGTTTTCCACCGGGTCCCAGAACCACCAGCCACCCCAGCCCAGCTCATAGTAGGCCCACCACGAGCCCAGGGTAATGCCGACACCGAGGAAGGCCCAGGCCACGATGGTCCAGGGCCGCGACCAGCGCGCCCAGGCGGCGTCCAGGCGGCCACCGAGCAAGGCGGCGATGGCGAAGGCGAAGGCCACCGAGAAACCGACATAGCCCATGTACAGCATCGGCGGGTGGACGATCAGGCCAAAGTCCTGCAATAGCGGGTTGAGGTCACGACCATCGGTCGGTACCTGCGGCAGCAGGCGCTGGAACGGGTTGGAGGTGATGATCAGGAAGCTCAGGAAGCCCACGCTGATCATGCCCATTACCGCCAGCACGCGGGCCAGCATCACCTGCGGCAATTGCCGCGAGAACACCGACACAGCGAAGGTCCAGCCGCCGAGGATCAGCGCCCACAGCAGCAGCGAACCTTCGTGCGCGCCCCACACGGCACTGAACTTGTAGTACCAGGGCAAGGCGCTGTTGGAGTTGCTGGCCACATAGGCGACCGAGAAGTTGTCGGTCATGAAGGCATGGGTCAAACAGGCGAAGGCAAAAGCCAGGAAGGCGAACTGCCCCCAGGCCGCCGGCCGCGCCAGGCTCATCCACAGGCTGTCGCCACGCCAGGCGCCGAGCAGCGGCACGCTGGCCTGCACGGCAGCAAAGCAGATGGCCAGGATCATCGCCAACTGGCCGAGTTCGGGGATCACCAGCGCCGCGTTCATGGTCTGGCCTCCCCGCCGGTGGCGGCCTGGCCGCTTTCCTTCAGGGCCTTGGTGACCTCGGGCGGCATGTACTTCTCGTCGTGCTTGGCCAGTACTTCATCGGCCACCACCGCGCCGTCGGCGTTCAGCTTGCCAAGGGCGACGATGCCCTGCCCTTCGCGGAACAGGTCGGGGAGGATGCCACGGTAGGTAATCGGCACCGACTTGTTGAAGTCTGTGACCACGAAGCGCACGTCCAGCGAATCGGACGAACGCTGCACCGAGCCTTTCTCGACCATGCCGCCGGCGCGGATGCGGGTGTCCAGCGGCGCTTCACCGTTGGCTATCTGGGTCGGTGTATAGAACAGGTTGATGTTCTGCTGTAATGCGCTCAAGGCAAAGCCGACGGCAACCCCGACGCCAACCAGCAGGCCGACGATGAGCAACAGGCGTTTCTTGCGCTGCGGATTCACTGGTTGTTCTCCCGGCGCAAGCGGCGCGCCTCATCTTGCAGGTAGCGACGGCGAGCCACCATGGGTGCGGCGACATTCAGCGCCAGCACCGCCAGGCAGATGCCATAGGCCGTCCACACGTACAGGCCATGGTGGCCCATGGCGAGGAAGTCACCGAAGGTGGCAAAACTCATTGTGCGGCCCTCCGCCCCAGGCTGTTCAATACTTCGTCCTTGACCCAACTGGCGCGCGCCTCGCGCTTGAGCACTTCAAGGCGCATGCGCAGCAACAGCACCGCACCAAAGAAGCAGTAGAAGCCCAGCGCCGTGCACAGCAGCGGCAACCACATTTCTGCGGGCATCGCCGGCTTTTCGGTGAGGGTGAAGGTGGCGCCCTGGTGCAGGGTGTTCCACCACTCCACCGAGTACTTGATGATCGGGATGTTCACCACGCCGACGATCGCCAATACCGCACAGGCTTTGGCTGCACTGTCACGATTACTGATTGCCTGGCCCAGCGCAATAATGCCGAAGTACAGGAACAGCAGGATGAGCATGGACGTCAGCCGGGCATCCCAGACCCACCAGCTACCCCAGGTCGGCTTGCCCCAGATGGCCCCGGTGACCAGCGCCACTGCGGTCATCCAGGCACCGATGGGGGCGGCGCATTGCAAGGCGACGTCGGCCAGTTTCATCTTCCACACCAGCCCCACCACCCCGGCCACTGCCAGCAGCACGTAGCAGGACTGCGCCAGCATCGCAGCCGGCACGTGGATGTAGATGATGCGGAAGCTGTTGCCTTGCTGGTAATCCTGGGGGGCGAAGGCCAGGCCCCAGGTGATGCCGACCAGCAGCAGGAGCACGGCAGCGCCGGCAAGCCACGGCAGCATGCGGCCGCTGATGGCATAGAACCATTTGGGAGAGCCCAGCTTGTGGAACCACGTCCAGCTTATTTTCATCAGGGTACATCCAGGGTATTGGCCGGGCTTGAAAGCCCGGGACTCGTTATTCGCCGACGCTGATCTTCAGGCCGGCCGCTATCGCAAAGGGTGCCAGGGTCACGGCCAGCGCCGTCAGGCTGGCGAGCCAGAGCAGGTGGCCGGTTGCCGGCATATTCTGCAACGCCGCTTGCAACGCACCACTGCCCAGGATCAATACAGGGATATACAACGGCAGAATCAGCAATGCCAGCAGCAAACCGCCGCGTTTCAGACCGACTGTCAGCGCCGCACCCACCGCGCCTAGCAGGCTCAGCACCGGCGTGCCCAACAGCAGGGAACCGAGCAGCACCGGCAGGCAGTGGCTCGGCAGCCCCAGCATCAGCGCCAGCAGCGGCGCCAACAATACCAGCGCCAGCCCGGAAAAGATCCAGTGTGCCAGCACCTTGGCCAGCACCAGCAGCGCCAACGGGTGCGGCGACAGCACCCACTGTTCCAGCGAGCCGTCCTCGAAATCACTGCGGAACAGGCCGTCCAGCGACAACAGCACCGCCAGCAGTGCCGCCACCCAGACCAGACCTGGCGACAAGGTTTGCAACAATTGGCTTTCCGGGCCGACTGCCAGCGGGAACAACGCAACCACGATGGCGAAGAACACCAGCGGGTTGGCCAGCTCGGCCGGGCGGCGGAACAGCAGGCGCGCTTCTCGGCGCAACAACAGGATGAATACGCTCATGCCGCCCATTGCCCCAGGTTCAGTTCACGGTAACCGGAGGGCTTGCGTTCCAGCGTGTGGTGGGTGGTCAGTACTACTGTGCCGCCCTGCTCGCAGTGGGCCGCCAGGTGCGCCTCGAGCTGCGCCACGCCCTGCTTGTCGAGGGCGGTGAAGGGTTCGTCGAGGATCCACAGCGGCGGGCTGGCCAGATACAGCCGGGCCAGGGCCACGCGGCGCTGCTGGCCGGCAGACAGGGTGTGGCAGGGCACGTCTTCGAAACCACGCAGGCCGACGGCCGCCAGTGCCGCCCAGATCGCCTCGCGGCTGGCCGGCTGGTGGAGGGCGCACAACCAGGTGAGGTTCTCCTCGGCGGTGAGCAGGTCCTTGATGCCGGCGGCGTGGCCGATCCACAACAGAATGCTGGCCAGGGCGTGGCGCTGTTCGGCCAGTGGCTTGCCACCCAGCAGGATCTGCCCGGCCGTCGGCTGCATCAGGCCGGCCAGCAGGCGCAGCAGGCTGGTCTTGCCGCTGCCGTTGGGGCCGCTGATCTGCAGCATGTCGCCGGGCCGCAGCTCGAAAGCGAGGTGCTCGAACAGCAGGCGCCAGTCGCGCTCGCAGGCCAGGCCCGCGGCTTGGAGGTGAAGGATCACGGTTTCGCCTTATCTTTGTGGGCTAGAGGTCGGCGTCGTCTGCTTCGCGGGTAAACCCGCTCCCACAGGTTCAACGCAGGGCTTGAAAGCTGCGCAAAACCTTGTGGGAGCGGGTTCACCCGCGAAGCAGGCAACACGGCCCTGAAGCCCTGTATCTCAAGTCGCCCCACTCGCTGCCGTTATACTGGCAACGACGGACGGTCGGCATTATTACACGCGCCGCCGCGCTGCCAAGAGGGCGGGCTCGACAGGTTGTATACAATCATGACTGAAATCAATAGTCTCGGCGCACAAACCGCGCTCAGTCCCCAGGCTATCAAGACGGGCATGACCGGCGAACTGCTGCGCCTGTTGCAACCACAGCCCGGTTTGATGGCCCCCGGCGAAACCGCCCAGGCCGAGGTCATGTCGTTGCGCCAGGTCGGCCAGGACTTCCAGCTGGTGCTGCGGCTGATACAGGCCAACGGCACCCAGACCCAGCTGCAAGCCAGCACCAGCCAGCCCCTGCCCCAGGGCAGCCAGGTCACGGTCAGCCAGACTGAAAGCAATCGCCTGGCGATCATGCTGCAGCAGGCCAGCGCCAGCCAGGTCGCCACCCTCACCCGCCTGGACACCAGCAAGGTGCCGGTCGGTACCCTGCTGCAGGGCAAGGTCCTGACCAACCAGGCGCTGCCCCAGACGCCCGGCCAGCCCGCCGTCTACCGGGCGCTGGTCAGCCTGCTCAACAGTGCCCAGGCCGGCGCTACCCTGAGCGTGGACAGCCCGCGCCCGCTGGCCGTCGGCAGCCTGCTCAGCGCACTGGTGCAAGGCGACCAGTCACTGCGTTTCGTACCGCTCAGCGGCCGCCAGGACCAGCTCAGCATTGCCCAACAGTTGCTGACCCAGCAAAACCGCCAGGCTTCGCTGCCTGGCCTGCTAGACGCCCTGCAACAAGTAGCCCGCGACCCAGGCGCCGATGGCGAACTACGAGCCAGCGCCGAACGCCTGCTGGCCAGCCTGCCGGAAGCCCGGCAACTGGGTGATGCCAAGGCAGTGGCCCAAGCCCTGAACAACAGCGGTGCCTTTCTCGAAGCCAAACTGCTGGGCGGTTTCCCTGCCAGCGTCGCCACCGACCTCAAGGCGCATTTGCTGCGGCTGATCACCGTCGCGCCGGCCAGCATACCCGGGGCGCCCAACTTGGCGCCCGCCAGCCTGGCCGTTACCATGCCGGCCCTGGCCCGCAGCGCGCTGGGCATGCTCGAACGGGTCAGCCCCAAGCCGCAGCCAGGCGCATTCCCGCTGCCGTCACGCCTGCTCAAGGCCATGGAAGACGAAGGCGACCTGCAACAACTGCTGCGCCTGGCCGCCGCTGCGGTTTCGCGCTTGCAAAGCCATGCCATGAGCAGCCTGCAACAGACCGGCACCCTGGAAAACGGCAACCTGCAGACCACCTGGCAAACCGAAATGCCGATCCGTCACGGCCAGGAGTTCATCCCGTTGCAGGTCAAGCTGCAACGCGAGGAAACGCCACAACAGCAGGCCGACCGACAGCAGGGAGCAGCCGACCCGCTGCAAGCCCTGTGGCGTATCGAGCTGGCTTTCGACCTCTCGCCCCTTGGCCCGGTGCAGGTCCAGGCACAATTGAGCCAAGGCCGCCTGGGTGGCCAGCTTTGGGCGGAACGCGAGGCGACAGCCCGGCTGATCGACAGCCAGCTCGGCAACTTGCGCGAACGCCTGTTGGCGCGGGGCCTGGATGTGGGTGATCTGGAATGCCATCCTGGTATCCCGCCACAAGGCCCGCGTACACGGGTAGAACAACGTTGGGTGGATGAGAACGCATGACGCACCAACCTGCACGGCAGGCGATTGCCCTGTTTTACGACGGGGAGCAAGCCCCTACCCTCACCGCCAAGGGCGAGGATGCGCTGGCCGAGGCCATCCTGGCATTGGCCCGCGAGCACGAAGTGCCGATCTACGAAAATGCCGAGCTGGTGCGTCTGCTGGCGCGCCTGGAACTGGGGGACCAGATACCGGAGGCGCTGTACCTGACCATTGCCGAAATCATCGCCTTTGCCTGGCACCTGCGGGGCAAAGTGCCCGCGGGCTTCGATGACGAACCTGCCGCCCCAGGGGCAACCCCACCGCTGCTCGGAAGGCTGCTGCCCGGAGGCGAAGGCGCCTGACCGCCATGGTATTCATGCAAATTGCCCTTTTGCGCCATCTTGGTAACGTGCCGTTCAAGGTCACATCCACCCGTTGGTGCATGCGGCCCAGGACTACATCGATGCACACCTCGGTACCCACTTCAGCTTTGAACAACTGGCCAGCCAGTTCAATGTCAGCTACCGGCACCTGGCGCGGCTGTTCCGCGATAATACCGGTCAAACGCTGCAGAGCTACCTGCGCACCCAACGCATCGACCTGGCCCGTGAGCTTTTGCGCAGCAGCCACCTCAACGCGGAACAGATCGCCGAACGTTGCGGCTACGGCAGCAGCCATGCCTTTCGCCTGGCATGGCGCCAGGAAATGCCGCAACCGCCACTGCAGTTTCGCCATGCTCTCGCCTACGAGGGCGCCTAGATTTCGACTGCTACCGCTCGCTTATCCCAGTCGGGGCGAAGCTTTCGGTGAAGAACTCCACCGCGGCCTGGCGCGAAGTGTCGCGCGCTGCCAGGTCAGGTGCCGAACGCTCCACGCCGCCCTGGCCACGATGCAGGAACGGGGCCTGGTACTCCTGGGCGGCCTCCAGCCCATTGAAACCTTGCTCTGCGCCGGGGTATACCAGCACCTGCGCCCGCGCCTGGTCTTCGCTGGGCAGGTTTGAAACAAGCGACGGGCAGGCACGCGGGTCATCGTCATACTGGTCGTTTTCGCCCACCAACACCAGCCAACGCGCCGGGGCCACCTGCTTTGAAGAGAGGGTGTTCATTGCGTAAATCCCTTGTGCGTACAAGCAGGGACGTTTAAGTGCGACACCGGGTAAGGAGGGAACCTGACAGGAAGCGGAAGGATAGTGACATGCATGACCAAAATGCCATCAGCGCCCGAGGGCCGGGGGGGTGACGAGATCGGCCAGGCCCCGTACCGACATATCTACCACCGCTTTTCCGTACCCCTGCTTCAACCTTGCCGGCTTCGTCTCAGCGCAAGGTACCCTCATGCATTCGACTCGCATCAACGTGATGGGCACGCATTACGTTATAAACCACCTTGGCCATGTGCCTCGCCCCGATCGTGAAGCCAACCGCGCCATCCGCCAATGGCTCGCGCAGCAAGGCCATGACCTGGACCCAAACCAGCTCGACGTCGTTACCCTCCACTACTGCCCTGACGGTGCAGGTGGCCAGCTGGCCGCAATCAGCCAGCGCATCAGCCTGCCCCAGGCACTGCTGGGCAACTGGCAGGGCGAGTCGGCCAGTGACGTGTTCGGCAAGCTGCTGGAAGCACCGTGGGCAGGTACATTACCCGCAGGCCCGCTACGGTTGGTGGAGAGCCTCCCGCAACCCGTCTTCAATCACTACGGGGCTCCCTTCGAAGTATTCAACGGCCTGTTCCGGCGCACTGCCCCGCAACGCTACGACGCTTCCACCCATTTGCCGGTAAGCGCCGAAGCCTTCCAGCAGTTCATCAACCATCTGGATTTCCAGCAGCCTTTCAAGGCGGCGCTGGATGTCTACTGGCGAGACCATCTGCACAGTCACAGGCTGGCGCTGAAGCTCAACTTCATCGCAGCTTGCAATAAACAGGTCAGCGAAGGCAGCCTCAGCGAGCCGGCGCGGCAACTGATCTGGCAGGCGGCTGGGCTGATGCCGAAGCGCAACAGGGTGCGTCGCAGCACATTGAGCATTTACGGCTATGCAGCGACCGACTTGTTGTACCTGAATGACCCCATCACCGACCTGACAGTGCTGTACATACCTGGCAACAGCTCGCCCTTGCTGACGTTCAGCAGCGAACGAGAATTGAAAGCCTGGGTCGGCGAACAATGCAAAGACCCGGCCAGACGCCAGGCCTTGAAACAGCACTTTCGTCTGGCCGATTGCCCGCAAGGTCTCGACTTCAGCGGCCTGGACACCGCCCTGGAGGGCCTGGGCGCCTACCCAGAGCGACATCTGTTACCGCCTGAACATGGTTACTTCAACGACGATGGCACCTGGCCCCCGCAAACCTATGTCAACTATCGGCCTGCCAGATACAACCCCAGGATGAAGGGCGACCTGTTTCAGGCGCTGGCCGAGCGCCAGCGCCAGCGCAGCTACGACGATGCCGCATTTCTGATCACTGCTGACAGCGAGGTTACCAAGGCCAGATGGCGTGGCTACCTCACCACCACGCTCAACCTGCTTGCGCCACTTTGCATGGTGGTGCCGGGCCTGGCCCCTCTGCTGGCCGTTGGCGGCATCGCCCAGTTTAGCCTGGGGCTTGACCAGGCGATCAATGGCAAGTCATTGCAGCAACGCCAGGACGGCATCGACAACATCACATGGGGCCTGTTCAACGCGTTGCCACTGGCGGCAGGCGGGGCCTCGCGGGCCTCGGCGCTATTCGAATTCAAGACCGAGGGCTTCGCTCCACCGACACGGTTGCGTGATCAGCTCGGCTACCCGCTGAGCCCGCTTTCGCCGCCGCGGTTACCCGAACCCGAGGGAGCCCGCTATTTCCATGTCACCGACCCGATCGAGCCCCTGGCGGACAGCGATCAGGCAGTTGCCGACGCAGTCATTCGCACACCGCAGTACGATGGTGAGCCAGACAAGCTCGCAGCCAGCATCGATACCTATAACACCCGCGTCATCTACGACATGGCACGGGACGTCTTCATCCAGGCCGAGGATGTGAACCAGGCCGACCCCGTCGGCTTCGTGGCAGTACTCGGCAGCAGGGACCTGCGACCTGCACCACAAGGGCGTGTGGCAACCAATGCAATGCGCGTCCGGACCCTGCGGGCGCTGGGCGTCGACCTGCCATTACCGCTACAGATACCGGTCAGAGCACCGGGGAGTTGGCCAATACCCAAGCGCATTTCCTGCCTGTGGGTCGGTGACCAGATCATCGGTCAGGAGCTGCTGGCCAACCTGGGCCAGAACGCAGCGCGGCTGCAAGGCAGCGAATACAGCATGCGGTTGTTCCTTTCCAGTACAGCCCGGCAGGCCTATGCCGAAAACCTGGACCTGCTGACCAGTCATGCCCCGGGCTTGCAGGTGCTGCCGCTGGAAGAGCAGGCCTTCTTCCAGAATTTCCGCCAAAGCAGGTACTACGCGCAGTACGACGCTGCCCTGGATGGCAACGGCGGCGTCGCCCGCAACTATGCATCGGCATGCGACGTGCTGCGCTACCCGATGCTGCACCACGAAGGTGGCTTGTACATGGACGTCGATGACACGTTGCTGGCACCAGGCGAATACCCATTGATCATCGACGGGCGACCGGAAGGCGACGCCAGTGAGCCCATCGACCAGGTCGAGTTGAGCACCGACGCCAATGGGCTGCTTCTGGCACCGCCCATGTCCAACGAAAGGATGAGCATGAACTGCCTCTACAACTCCAGCATGATCGGCAGCCACCCAGGCAACCCCACCCTGGAGGCCATTTCCGAAGAAATGTACACGCGCTACCAGCTCAACCGCGAATTCTACGACAGCAAGCCCAGCCTGGCCGACGACCCGGCGAACTTCTATCACTACGCCAAGCGGCTGAGCTACCTCACCGGCCCTGCCCTGCTCAGCGACGTGGTCGATAGGCAACTGCCTAGCCTGCGTCTCCTGCGACAGCTCACCAATCTCTATGGGATACCGCGCATCAACGCCTACCAGTTCGTCGATTTGCCGCGCATGCGCGAGGCGGTGCGTACGCTGCTGCCCCTGAACCGGTTCTCCAAGGTCGGTGGCAACCATTCCTGGAGCCGAACATGACCCAGCGCCAACCCGTGGTCGGCGCAGCCGGCCAAGATTACGTCAAGGCAATGTTGGGTTCCGTGCCACGCCCGGACCGCAATGCCAGTGCCGCCATCCGCGACTGGGCACGCCAGCAGCAACTGGACCTGGAACCCGACAACACACTTGCGGTGACATTGCATTGCAAATTCGTACCCAAGCGGGGTTGGCTGGCCAAGGTCGTCCAACAAATGAGCCTGACCGAAGCACTATTGAGCAATTGGCAGCAAAGCGGCTATTCCAAGGCTGCCGAGCAAATCGCGCAGCTGCTGCTAAAAGGCGGAACGGCAGCCTTCGACCTGCTCGGTTCACTGCCGGACCTGTCCCTGCTACACGGTCGAGCGCGCTGGGCCCAGGAATTCAGTCACGGCCAAGTGACGATCGTCGATGAGTTGCCCGGAAGCGGCCTGGCCCATGACATTGATGTGCACACCGAATTCCATGGCCTTTTCCGCCAGACCGCACCTATGCGCTACGACGCCGGCACTTATGTCCAGGTAGACGCCACGACCTTCCAGGCTTTCATCTGGCAGCTCGACTTCCAGAACGTATTCAAACGCCAGCTCGATGACTTCTGGGCCGGCACCGCCAGCCAGTACAGCGCCAGCGCGTGCATCGCGTTCCTCGCTGCCTGCAACCGGCAAGCTTTGCGGGGCAACCTCAGCGAACATGGACGCAGCCTGGCGTGGCGGGCGGCTGGAGTGGAGCGCTGGCACCACGGCGCAAGCCTCATTGCCAACGGGGTAGACGCCAGGCTGCTTAACATCAATGGTTACCCATCAAGCGACATCCTCTGCCTGAGCGATATCCGCAGTCACCTCACCCTGCTGTATATCCCGGGCAATGCGGCACCGCTGCATGAGTTCGCCAACCCGGGCGCCATGCGTGCGTGGCTTGCAAGGCAATGCCGCGATGCAGCCAAACGGGCTGCCCTGCTTGCGCACTTCAGGGCTTGCGATATTCCGGACAGGATTGGCTGGTCGGGGTTGCGTCGGGTGCTTCGGGGCTTGGCCGATTTCCCGCCCCGCCAGATCATTCGGCCTGCAACCAGTGTGTATCGCCTGGTCAGGGTATGGAACCCGCATACCTTGATCAACTACAAGGCGGACACTTACAGCCCACGCATCGAATACAACCTGTTCGAAGCATTGACGGTGGCCCAACGTCAACGCAGCCAATCCGACGCCGACTTCCTGATCACGCGCGACAGTGAAGTGACCAAGGCCGCATGGCGCAGCTATTTCTACCTGACCATGAACCTGGCCACACCGTTTCTACTGGTGGTTCCCGAACTGGTCCCCCTGGCTGCCGTGGCCGGGGTTGCCCAATTTACAATAGGCCTGGACCAGGCGCTGCACGACAAGCATCCGGACCAACAGCTCGAAGGCGCCGAGCAGGCCGTGTTCGGCCTGCTGAACGCAGCCCCGGGGCTGGCGCGCGGGGTCAAGGCGAGCAAGGCGCTGTTCGGCCGACGCCCTATTGGCTTCATCAAACCGGTGAGGCTCAATGGCCGCATAGGCTACCCGCTGAGCCCGGTGTCGCCGCCACGCTGGCCCGGCCCTGCGATGACACCCTATTTCCAGGACCTCGCAGAGGCAGGTGACCATGTGGTTGCCACCTGGCCCGGCGCCGATTCACACGTTGCCCGCTGCGTAACGCGCCGCAGGGCATTCGGCACGGGTGACGAACTGATCGGCGATGCGGGCAATGGCCCCCACCCACTGTACTACGACGCCCGACAGGACAGTTTCGTGCTCAAATACCCCAACGGCACACGCGGCGCCGAGCACTATGTGGCCAGCACCGACCCGCTGCAGCCCTTGAACAGCCGGCTGCTGCCCGATACGAACCCGTCGCGGGAAATCAGCCCGGCATCGCGCTCGCGTACGCTGCGGGCACTGGGTATTGATCTGCAGTTGCCCGTCGACCTCGACGCCCTGGGGACCGCACCAGGCATCCCCGTCCCCAGGCAGGTATTTCACATCTGGCTGGGTGACAGGACGATCGCCGGTGATTACCTGGCTGCGCTCGACAACAACGTACAGGCACTGCGCAACAGCGATTTCACGCTCAAGCTCTACCTCTCCAACGCAAACCCTCAGGCATTCGAACGCAACATGACCCTGCTGCAGCCCCGCATCGCCGAGGGGCTGAAGGTGGCGGTGCTGGAGCACCAGACCTTCTATCGTCAGTTCGAGGCAAGTGAATACTTCGGCCAGTACCAGGCTGCGCTGGAAGGGAATGGCGGTGTGGCGAGCAACTTCTCCTCGGCCTCCGACATCTTGCGCTACCGCGTCCTGCACAGCGAAGGGGGCATCTACCTGGATATTGATGACCATCTGCTGGTCGAGCCGGACGCAACCGGGCAGCTGCGGGCAAAGATCGATAGCGTACCGCTCACCACGCCCCTCGACGGGCTGCTGCTGAGGAGCCCGGTGTGCAATGCGCAATTGGGCATGTATACCAGCTACAACACCAGCATGATTGGCAGCCGTGCTGGCAATCCGGTACTGAATGCCATTTCCGACGAGATCCTGGCACGCTACCTTACCCCCGAGGGCCAGGCGTTCTACCAGGTCCCCAAACCGCCGCGACAGCATGCGGCGGCATTCCAGGCCTATACCGAAAGGCTCAACACGCTGACCGGGCCTGCGGTGCTCAACCATGTGATCGACCAACGTCTACCTGAGTTGTACACCTTCAGGCAGGTGGCAGACCTGGCAAACATGCACACCCTGAACTACGACGCGCTGCTGGACGAAGCAGCACAACGGCGTGCAGAGCTGCGCTTGCTGCCACTGGAAGAGGTCGCAATGGCGGGGAACGCACAGGGCTACTGACTGCCGAGCGAGCTTGCGCGGCCGCTGCACCAGGTGGCCACCCAATGCTCAGGGCAATCAGTTGCCGCGATGCAGCTTGCTCATCAGCTCAGCCTCGGCCTGGGTGAGGCCACAGCTTTCGGTCAGCTCGGCCACGCTGGCACCCATGCCCACGAGCTTGGCCGCCTGGGTGAAGGTGACGTTGTGCGGGTCGCGTTGCTCCAGCTGCTGGATCTTGTCGGGCAGCGGGGCAACCGCCACGCGCAGGTCATGCAACGCCTCGCCCATGCGCACGGTACCGTTCTGGTAGTCGTCCAGGCGCTTGGCCAGGTCCTTGATGCGCTGGTCACGCAGCGCATCACCCTCTGCCTGCTGCGCAGCCAGCTCGCGCTGGCGCTTGCTGTAGTTCAGGAAAAACCACAGGCTCAACGCCCAGACCAGCGCCAGGAAGATGACAGCAACCTCTAGGATCAACTCAGATGTTCTCCAGCTCGGACCATTCTTCCTCGGTCATCATCTTGTCCAGCTCGACCAGGATCAGCAGCTCGCCGTTCTTGTTGCACACGCCCTGGATGAACTTGGCCGACTCTTCGTTACCCACGTTCGGCGCGGTCTCGATCTCGGACTGGCGCAGGTACACCACCTCGGCCACGCTGTCGACCAGGATACCGACCACCTGCTTGTCGGCCTCGATGATGACGATACGGGTGTTGTCGGTGACTTCGGTCGGCATCAGGCCAAAGCGCTGGCGGGTGTCGATCACGGTCACCACGTTGCCGCGCAGGTTGATGATGCCCAGCACGTAGCTTGGCGCACCCGGCACCGGGGCGATCTCGGTGTAGCGCAACACTTCCTGCACCTGCATCACATTGATGCCGTAGGACTCATTGTCCAGACGGAAGGTAACCCACTGCAGGATCGGATCTTCGGAACCTTGTGCAGACGACTTTTTCATTCCCCTACCCTCAATATCCGCCATCGGCGGTGTGTTCGGTGTCATTTATGTTTGGCGTGCATCTGCCTGACCGCGCCACTGGCGATCAGCTCGGCCAGTGCGGCGACGTCGAGCAGTGCACACATGTGTTCAATCACCGTGCCGGCCAGCCACGGGCGCTGACCACGCTGGCTGCGCCACTTGATCTCGGACGGGTCCAGACGCAGCGAGCGGCTGACCTGGTGCACGGCCAGCCCCCATTCGAAACCCTGCACAGAAATCACGTATTGCAGGCCCTGGCGAAAATCATCTCGGTAGCGGTCGGGCATCACCCAACGTGCAGTGTCCAGCACCTTCAGGTTGCCGGCCTGGCAGGTCAGGATGCCCAGGAACCAGTCGGGCTGGCCGAACAGCGGTGTCAGTTCCTGACCGGCCAGGGTGTAGATCGAGCCCAGGCACACCAGTGGCACCGCCAAGGTCAGACCGGCCACATCGAACAGTAGGCATTCGAACGGCTCGGCGGCCCAGGCCGGGCGACCATCGACGATGGCCGGGGGCACGGGCAGGTTGGGTGCAGGCAGGTGCACATCCACCAGCGGTACCGCAGGCTCCACGGTCTGCTGTTCGACCAGAACCGGGATGCTGGCCTCGGCCACTACCTCGCGCTCGACCACCGTCACCACCGGTGTTTCCACCGGCATCACGCGGGGCAGCACCGCCAGCCTGGGCTCGGCGAATGGCCGCGGTCCGGGGCTGGCGGCTGCTTCGGCTGGTGCCGGCCTGGCCTGCTGCGAGGCATCACGCGCCTGCTCTTCGCGCACCGCTTCGGCGAACTCGTCCGCCGCTGCCGGTGCCTCGAACAGGTCTTCGGCTTCGGTAGCCTCCTGCAGCAGGCCGTCGAGGTACGATTGCAGGGCCATCTGTGGCCGGGTGCTGGTTTGCCGGGTCTGGGTCATCAAGCCACCTGCGCCGCAGTCTTGTAGGTCAGCAGGTGCTTGAGCAACGCCCGATAGGCAATCAGCCCGCGGCTCTTGCTGTCGAACTGCGAGGGCGTGACGCCCTTGCGGCTGGCATCGCGCAGGCGCGTATCCACCGGTATATAGCCCTGCCACACATGCTGGCCATAAGTGTCACGCAGCAGCTTGAGCGTGCCGAGCGAGGCCTGGGTACGGCGGTCGAACAGGGTCGGCACGATCTGGTATGGCAGCGCCTGCTTGCGCGAGCGGTTGACCATGGCCAAGGTCCCGACCATGCGCTCCAGCCCCTTGACCGCGAGAAATTCGGTTTGCACCGGAATCACCAGCTGCTGGCTGGCTGCAAGGGCATTGACCATAAGCACACCGAGCAAGGGTGGGCTGTCGATCAGGGCATAGTCGAAATCCTGCCACAGCTGCGCCAGACTCTTGGCGATCACCAGGCCCAGACCGTTCTGCCCCGGGGACTGACGCTCCAGCACCGCCAGCGCAGTGCTCGACGGCAACAGCGAGATGCGTTCGTCACTGGTCGGCAGCAACAATTGCCCGGGCAGGCCTTCAGGCACCACGCCCTTATGCAGGAACAGGTCGTAGCAGCTGTGCTCCAGGGAATCCGGATTGTGCCCGAAATAGCTGGTCATCGAGCCATGCGGGTCGAGGTCGACAACGACCACGCGCTTGCCGGCCTCGGCCAGCAGGCCGGCCAGGGCGATGGTAGTGGTGGTCTTGCCGACGCCACCTTTTTGATTGGCTACTGCCCAGACTCTCATCAAGCAAACTCTATCTATTGATTTGGCAGGGACACTGCTGGGGCAACTGTCTTGCTGAACATCTGAAAGCTCGTGCGATCAGTGTGGGAGCGGGTTTACCCGCGAACACCGGCGCAGCCGGTGCCATGCACCGTATCGCCTTCTTCGCGGCTCCCACAGGGGACCGCGCTACATTCAACTACTTGTGCTCTTGGCAACGTCGGGGAATTGACGGATCACTGCCCCGCCACCGCTGCTGGCTTTGCCGGTGCACTTTGTGTGCCAGCCCGACGCAATGCGGCATCCGGCGTGGCATTGGCACTGCCCGAACCAGTCAGGCTGCGGCGCACTTCGAGGTTGCGCGAAATCACCAGCACCACGCGGCGGTTGCGCGCCCGGCCTTCGGCCGTGTCGTTGCTCGCCACCGGCTGGTACTCGCCATAGCCGACCGAGGCCATGCGTGCGGGGTTGACCCCTTCCATGGCCAGCAGGCGCACGATGCTCGCCGCCCGCGCCGACGAAAGTTCCCAGTTGGTCGGGTACTGCGCGGTGCGGATCGGCAGGTTATCGGTAAAGCCTTCGACGTGCACCGGGTTGGCAAACGGCTTGAGGATGCCGGCCACCTTCTCGATGATGGCAAATGCCTTGTCGCTGGGCATGGCATCGCCGCTGTCGAACAGCAACGAGGAATTGAGCTCGATCTCGATCCACAGTTCATTGCCACGCACAGTCATCTGGTCACTGTTGATCAGGTCGCCAAAGGCATCGCGCACGTCATCGCTGATGGTTTTCAGCGGGTCGACACTGGTCGCCCCCAGGCCCGCCTCGGTCTGCTCGCTGTCCTTCACCAACGGCTCGGCCGGGCGCACGCTCAGCGGCCGCTCTTCGCCGATCGGAATCGGCTTCATGCTGCGCTCGGGGTCGTTGAACACCCCGAGCAAGGCCTGGGAAATGACCTTGTACTTGCCCTCGTTGATCGAGGAAATCGAGTACATCACCACGAAAAAAGCGAATAGCAAGGTGATGAAGTCGGCATACGACACCAGCCAGCGTTCGTGGTTTTCGTGTTCCTCGGTATGACGACGGCGACGCATGAGTTACTCCATGAAGCCTTGCAGCTTCAGCTCGATCGAGCGCGGGTTCTCACCCTCGGCAATCGACAGCAGGCCCTCGAGCAGCATCTCGCGGTAGCGCGACTGGCGCATGACGATGGCCTTGAGCTTGTTGGCGATTGGCAGCAGCACCAGGTTTGCACTGGCGACGCCGTAGATGGTCGCGACAAAGGCCACGGCAATACCGTTGCCCAGCTGCGACGGGTCGGCCAGGTTGCCCATCACATGGATCAGGCCCATCACCGCACCGATGATGCCGATGGTGGGTGCGTAGCCACCCATGCTCTCGAACACCTTGGCGGCCTGGATATCACGGCTTTCCTGGGTCAGGAAATCGACTTCGAGGATACTGCGGATGGCCTCCGGCTCGGCGCCATCCACCAGCAGCTGCAGGCCCTTGCGCGCATACGGGTCAGACTCGCTGTCGGCCACCCCTTCCAGACCCAGCAGGCCTTCCTTGCGCGCGGTCAGGCTCCAGTTGACGACGCGATCGACCCCGCCCGCCAGGTCGACCCGTGGCGGAAACAGGATCCAGCGCAGAATCTGCATCGCACGCTTGAACGACGACAGTGGCGACTGCAGCAAGGCCGCAGCCAGGGTGCCACCCAGCACGATCAGTGCCGCCGGGCCATTGATCAGGGCACCGACATGGCCGCCTTCGAGGAAGTTGCCACCGACAATGGCGACAAAGGCGAGGATCAGGCCAATCAGGCTGAGCACGTCCATCAGACGCACGCCTCCACCAAGTGCTTGCCGATTTCGTCCAGGCTGTATATCGCGTCGGCCAGGTTGGCCTTGACGATGGCCATGGGCATGCCATAGATCACACAGCTGGCTTCATCCTGGGCCCACACCGTGCTGCCGCCCTGCTTGAGCAGGCGCGCACCTTCGCGACCATCGGCGCCCATGCCGGTAAGCACCACCGACAGCACCTTGTCGCCATACGACTTGGCCGCCGAGGCGAAGGTGATATCCACGCATGGTTTGTAGTTCAGGCGCTCGTCACCAGGCAGGATCTTCACCGTGCCACGGCCGTCGATCATCATCTGCTTGCCGCCGGGAGCCAGCAGGGCCAGGCCCGGGCGCAGCATGTCGCCGTCCTCGGCTTCCTTGACGCTGATGCGGCACAGCTTGTCCAGGCGTTCGGCAAAGGCCTTGGTAAACGCCGCTGGCATGTGCTGGATCAGCACGATCGGCGCCGGGAAGTTGGCCGGCAGTTGGGTCAGCACCCGCTGCAGGGCGACAGGGCCGCCTGTGGAGGTGCCAATGGCCACCAGCTTGTAAGGCTTGCGCTTGGGTGCCGGCGAGTGCGCTGGCGCCACTGCCGGGGCCGTTGTACGGGCAGGCACAGGCGTGCGCGCCGCTGTCGGGCTGGTAAGGCTGCTGGCAGGTACGTGGCTGCTGCTTGCTGGCGCAGGCGCGGCGACCGGCGCATGGCTCGCGTAGCTGCCAAAACGGCGGTTGCTGCGGGAAATGGTATGCACCTTCTCGCACAGCAGCTGCTTGACCTTTTCGGGGTTGCGCGAGATGTCCTCGAAGTTCTTCGGCAGGTAATCCACCGCGCCGGCATCCAGCGCATCGAGGGTGACACGGGCGCCTTCATGGGTCAGCGACGAGAACATCAACACCGGCGTCGGGCAGCGCTGCATGATGTGCCGCACCGCGGTGATGCCATCCATCATGGGCATTTCGTAGTCCATGGTGATGACATCGGGCTTGAGCGCCAGCGCCTGGTCGATTGCTTCCTTGCCGTTGGTCGCGGTACCCACTACCTGGATCGTCGGATCCGCCGAGAGGATTTCCGAGACGCGGCGGCGGAAGAAACCGGAATCATCCACCACCAGGACCTTGACTGCCATAAACACTCCATTAGGCGGCGCAACCCGCCAGGGTGCGCCACCGAAATCAAATACGCCGCGCGGCGTAACGCTTGAGCATGCTCGGGACGTCGAGAATCAACGCGATGCGACCGTCGCCGGTGATGGTGGCCCCGGACATGCCCGGGGTGCCCTGCAGCATCTTGCCCAGCGGCTTGATTACCACTTCTTCCTGGCCAACCAGTTGATCGACGACAAAGCCGATGCGTTGGGTGCCGACCGACAGGATTACCACATGGCCCTCGTGCTGCTCTTCGTGCACCTGGCCCTGAACCAGCCAGCGCTTGAGATAGAACAGTGGCAGTGCCTTGTCGCGCACGATCACCACTTCCTGGCCGTCGACCACGTTGGTGCGCGACAGGTCGAGGTGGAAAATCTCGTTGACGTTGACCAGCGGGAAGGCGAACGCCTGGTTGCCCAGCATCACCATCAGGGTGGGCATGATCGCCAAGGTCAGCGGGACCTTGATGACGATCTTCGAACCCTGGCCCTTGGCCGAGAAGATGTTGATCGAGCCGTTGAGCTGGGAAATCTTGGTCTTCACCACGTCCATGCCCACGCCGCGGCCGGACACGTCGGAAATCTCGGTCTTGGTCGAGAAGCCCGGGGCGAAGATCAGGTTGTAGCAGTCCGACTCGCTCAGGCGATCGGCGGCGTCCTTGTCCATCAGGCCCTTTTCCACGGCCTTGGCGCGCAGGATGTTGGGGTCCATGCCCTTGCCGTCGTCAGAGATCGACAGCAGGATGTGGTCGCCTTCCTGTTCGGCCGACAGCACCACGCGGCCGGTGCGTGCCTTGCCGGAAGCTTCGCGCTCATCGGGCATTTCCACGCCATGGTCGACAGCGTTGCGCACCAGGTGCACCAACGGGTCGGCCAGGGCCTCGACCAGGTTCTTGTCGAGGTCGGTCTCTTCACCGACCAGCTCCAGGTTGATTTCCTTCTTGAGCTGACGGGCCAGGTCGCGTACCAGCCGCGGGAAGCGGCCGAAGACTTTCTTGATCGGCTGCATGCGGGTTTTCATCACCGCGGTCTGCAGGTCGGCGGTGACCACGTCGAGGTTGGACACGGCCTTGGACATGGCCTCGTCACCGCTGTTCAGGCCCAGGCGCACCAGGCGGTTACGCACCAGCACCAGTTCGCCGACCATGTTCATGATCTCGTCCAGGCGCGCGGTGTCGACCCGCACGGTGGTTTCCGCTTCGCTGACGCCATGCTTGTCGGACGCCGGGGCTGGTGCACGTGGTGCCGAGGCAGGCTTGCTGGCTGCCGCCGGTGCCGGCGCAGCAGCAGCAGCAGCTGGCTTTGCCTCGGGCAGGCTGTCGGCCTTGGCCGCAGTCGGCGCTTGCGCCTTGCCCGCAGCCGGGGCTGCGACAGCAGCAACATCGCCGCCAAACTTGCCCTTGCCGTGCAACTGGTCCAGCAGCGCCTCGAACTCGTGTTCGCTGATTTCGTCGCCGGCGGCACTGGTGTCAGTTGCGGCAGGCGCCGGCGTCTTGGCGGCAGGCAAGGCATCGGCCTGGAAGGTGCCCTTGCCATGCAACTGGTCGAGCAGCGATTCGAATTCGGCGTCGGTGATTTCGTCGCTGGCCGCTTCCGGCGCACTGGCGACCGGCTGCGCGGCAACCCCGGCGCTGAACTGGCCTTTGCCATGCAGTTGGTCGAGCAACGACTCGAACTCGGAGTCGGTGATTTCGTCACCTTCGCCGCTCACGGTCTCACCCTGCATCTGCTCGTCGGCCGCAGCTTGTGCCTTGACCGCATCGAGCGAGTCGAGCAGCTGTTCGAACTCACTGTCGGTGATGTCCTGCTCTTCGACCGGCCCTTCGACAACCGGCTCCGGCGCCGCAGCGGCAGGCGCTTCGACGGCTTCGGCGCCGCCCGGCTCGGCCAGGCGCGACAACGCCGCCAACAGCTCGGGGGTGGCCGCGGTCACTTCGGTGCGCTCGCGCACCTGGCCAAACATGCTGTTGACCGTGTCCAGTGCCTCGAGCACCACATCCATCAGTTCCGCGTCGACCCGGCGCTCACCTTTGCGCAGGACGTCGAACACGTTCTCGGCGATATGGCAGCACTCCACCAGCTCGTTCAGCTGAAGGAAGCCGGCGCCTCCTTTTACAGTGTGGAAACCGCGAAAGATCGCATTGAGCAGGTCGGCATCGTCGGGTCGGCTTTCCAGCTCGACCAGTTGCTCGGACAGTTGCTCAAGAATTTCGCCGGCTTCTACCAGGAAATCCTGGAGGATTTCTTCATCGGCGCCGAAGCTCATCAAACGTGCTCCTTAAAAACCCAGGCTGGACAGCAGATCATCGACATCGTCCTGACCGGACACGACGTCTTCACGCTTATCGGCATGAATCTGCGGACCTTCACCCCGAGTCGGATGTTTTTCTCGATCTTTTTCTGCGCGCAGTTGATCGTGGTCATGCTGGATGCCCGCAAAGCGGTCGACCTGGCTGGCCATCAGCACCAGTTTGAGCAGGTTGCTTTCCACCTCGGTGACCAGGGCGGTGACGCGCTTGATCACCTGGCCGGTCAGGTCCTGATAGTCCTGGGCCAGCAGAATGTCGTTGAGGTGGCCGGCGACCTTGCGGTTGCCTTCGGCGCTGTGCGTCAGGAAACTGTCGACGCGCTTGACCAGGTCACGGAACTCCGGCGCGGCCACTTCGCGGCGCATGAAACGCTGCCAGTCGGCACTCAGGGCCTTGGCCTCACTGGCCAGGCCGTTGAGCACCGGGGTGCTTTCCTCGACCAGGTCCATGGTGCGGTTGGCCGCACCCTCGGTGAGCCTGACCACGTACGACAGGCGCTCGGTGGCGTCGGTTATCTGCGACACCTCCTCGGCCTGCGGCATGGTCGGGTCTATCTGGAAACTGACGATGGCACTGTGCAGCTCGCGGGTCAGCTTGCCGACTTCCTGGTACAGGCCCCGGTCGCGGGTCTGGTTCAGCTCGTGAATCAGTTGCACCGCCTCGCCGAAACGGCCCTGCTCCAGGCTTTCGACGAGTTCCTGGGCATGTTTCTTCAGGGTCGATTCGAACTCGCCCAAAGACGTTTGTGATGAATCCATGGCGCGCCCCCTGACGTGACTCAGCCGTTGACGCGTTCGAAGATCTTCTCGATCTTTTCTTTGAGCACCTGGGCGGTGAACGGCTTGACCACGTAGCCATTGACGCCGGCCTGGGCCGCTTCGATGATCTGGTCGCGCTTGGCCTCGGCAGTCACCATCAGTACCGGCATACCTTTCAGCTTGTCGCTGGCACGCACTTTACGCAGCAGGTCGATGCCGGACATACCGGGCATGTTCCAGTCGGTCACCAGGAAGTCGTAGTGGCCGCTTTCCAGCATCGGCAGCGCCGTGATCCCGTCATCGGCTTCGTCCGTGTTGGTGAAGCCCAGGTCACGCAACAGGTTCTTGATGATCCGCCGCATCGTCGAAAAGTCGTCAACGATGAGGATTTTCATGTCTTTGTTCAAGTAGACCTCCAAGCAGTCTCAAACGCGCTCGGCCCCGAGCGCGCATTCAATCAATTCGATGCAACATGGAAAACGCACGTGGAAAACGACTGCAACGACGGCGGACTCAACGCGCCCGCCATTCCCCCAGGCGGCTGCGCAGGCGCGCGGCACACTGGCTGTGCAACTGGCTGACCCGCGACTCGCTGACACCCAGCACCTCACCGATTTCCTTGAGGTTCAGCTCTTCGTCGTAGTACAGCGCCAGCACCAGGCGCTCACGCTCCGGCAGATTGGCGATGGCCTCGGTCAGGGCAACCTGGAAGCGCTCGTCCTCCAGGCCACGCGCAGGCTCGACCTGACCACTGGCGCCATCCTCATGCAGCCCTTCGTGCTCGCCGTCCTGCAACAGGTCGTCGAAGCTGAACAGGCGGCTGCCCAGGGTATCGTTCAAGATCCCGTAGTAATCATCGAGACTCAATTGGAGTTCGGCAGCAACTTCATGATCTTTAGCGTCACGGCCGGTTCTGGCTTCCACTGCACGTATCGCGTCACTGACCATGCGCGTGTTGCGGTGCACCGAACGCGGCGCCCAGTCGCCCTTGCGCACTTCGTCCAGCATGGCCCCGCGAATGCGGATGCCAGCGTAGGTTTCAAAACTGGCGCCCTTGCTGGCATCGTACTTGTTGGCCACTTCCAGCAGGCCGATCATGCCGGCCTGGATCAGGTCCTCGACCTGCACGTTGGCCGGCAACCGCGCCAACAGGTGGTAGGCGATGCGCTTGACCAGCGGGGCGTAGCGTTCGATCAGCTCGTACTGCGCATCTTTCGACGCCCGGCTGTACATCTTGAAACCGCTGGCGTTCATAGCACAGGTCCCGCGCTGGTGGGTTGCACCAGGCGCTCGACAAAGAACTCCAGGTGACCGCGCGGGTTCGCCGGCAGCGGCCAGCTGTCGACCTTCTGGGCAATTGCCTTGAAGGCCAGGGCGCACTTGGAGCGTGGGAAAGCTTCGTAGACGGCGCGCTGCTTCTGTACCGCCTTGCGCACGCACTCGTCATACGGCACGGCGCCTACGTACTGCAGGGCAACATCGAGGAAACGGTCGGTGACCTTGGTCAGCTTGGCGAACAGGTTGCGCCCTTCCTGCGGGCTCTGCGCCATATTGGCCAGGACACGGAAACGGTTCATGCCGTAGTCGCGGTTGAGCAGCTTGATCAGGGCGTAGGCATCGGTAATCGAGGTGGGTTCGTCGCATACCACCAGCAGCACTTCCTGGGCAGCGCGGACGAAGCTGACCACCGAGTCCCCGATACCGGCCGCGGTGTCGATCACCAGCACGTCGAGGTTGTCGCCAACTTCGCTGAAAGCCTGGATCAGCCCGGCATGCTGGGCCGGGGCCAGGTGCACCATGCTCTGCGTACCCGAGGCCGCCGGCACGATGCGCACACCACCGGGGCCTTGCAGCATCACGTCGCGCAGCTCGCAGCGCCCTTCGATGACATCGGCCAGGGTCCGCTTGGGGGTAAGGCCCAGCAGCACGTCGACATTGGCCAAACCGAGGTCGGCGTCCAGCAGCATGACCCTGCGACCAAGCTCGGCCAGCGCCAGGGACAGGTTCACTGAAACGTTTGTCTTGCCGACGCCACCTTTGCCGCCGGTTACGGCAATCACCTGTACGGGATGCATGCTACCCATGTCTGATATTTACCTTATCTCGCGGGGACTCAGGCCACACGCGGGGGCATTGTACATACCCCTTGGTATAGCTACCTTGCATACGTTTCATCATCAACCCGCTCTCCTTGGGTTGTGATAGAGATCAGCGAACATGTCGGCCATGGCCTCTTCACTGGGCTCGTCCTGCTGCTGCACATTGACCGCGCGGGTGACCAACTGGTGCCCCCGAGGCAGGTGCAGGTCGTCAGGAATGCGCGGCCCATCGGTCAGGTAGGCCACTGGCAGTTCATGACTGATGGCAAGGCTCAGCACGTCGCCAAGGCTCGCCGTTTCATCGAGTTTGGTCAGGATGCAACCGGCCAGGCCGCAGCGTTTGTAGCTGTGGTAGGCAGCGGTCAGCACCTGCTTCTGGCTGGTGGTGGCCAGCACCAGGTAGTTCTTCGCGGCAATGCCACGCCCGGCCAGGGTTTCCAGTTGCATGCGCAGGGCCGGGTCGCTGGCCTGCAGGCCGGCGGTATCGATCAACACCACGCGCTTGCGCAGCAGCGGCTCCAGCGCCGCGGCCAGCGACTGGCCCGGGTCGACGTAGGTCACCGGCACGTTGAGGATGCGCCCCAGGGTCTTGAGCTGCTCCTGGGCGCCGATGCGGAAGCTGTCCATGCTCACCAGCGCCAGGTTCTGCGCGCCGTACTTGAGTACGTAGCGGGCGGCCAGCTTGGCCAGGGTGGTGGTCTTGCCCATGCCGGCCGGGCCGACCATGGCGATCACCCCGCCCTCTTCGATCGGCTCGACCTCAGGAATTTCGATCATCCGCGCCAGATGCGCCAGCAGCATGCGCCAGGCGTGGCGTGGCTCATCTATCTCAGCAGTCAGTTCCAGCAGCTCGCGGGCGATCGGCCCAGACAGGCCGATGCGCTGCAGCCGGCGCCAGAGGTTGGCCTGCTGCGGCTTGCTGCCCTGCAACTGATTCCAGGCCAGCGAGCCGAGCTGCACTTCCAGCAGCTCGCGCAGGCCCGACAGCTCCGAGCGCATGGCATCGAACAAGCGCGGGTCGACCGGTGCCGGCGCAGGGGCTGCAGCAACGGCCTCGGGGGCCTCGACGTGCGGTTCGATCAACGGTTCGGCGGCGGTCAGCGACTGCCCGGCGAACAATTGGCGGTTGTTGTCGCTGCTGTCCTGGCGGTGGTCCAGCTCGGCCCGGGCAGTGGCGATGCGCGTATGGGTCTTGCGCAGCTCTTCTTCCAGCTCGGCATTGGGCACACGCGGGGCCAGGGCGGACAGCTTGTAGTCCAGCGCAGCCGTCAGTTCGACACCGCCAGCGATGCGACGGTTGCCGATGATGGCAGCATCGGCACCCAGCTCATCGCGGACCAGCTTCATGGCCTGACGCATATCGGCGGCGAAAAATCGCTTAACTTGCATTATCCCCTACCTCAGCCGTTAGGGCCCACGGTGGCAACGATGGTGACTTGCTTGTTGTCAGGTATTTCCTGATACGCCAGAACATGCAAATTCGGTACAGCCAGGCGACCGAAACGCGACAGCATGGCACGGATCGGGCCGGCGACCAGGAGGATGGCCGGCTGGCCCTGCATTTCCTGGCGCTGGGCCGCCTCGATCAGCGAACGCTGCAGCTTCTCGGCCATGCTCGGCTCCAGAAGAACTCCGTCTTCCTGACCTTGCCCAGCCCTTTGCAGACTATTGAGCAAAATCTGTTCCAACCTTGGCTCCAAGGTAATCACTGGCAGCTCCGACTCAACGCCAACAATGCTTTGCACGATGGCGCGACACAATCCGACGCGCACTGCCGCCACCAACGCGGCGGTATCTTGACTCTTGCTGGCGTTGTTCGCAATCGCCTCGGCGATACTGCGAATATCGCGCACTGGCACCTGTTCCGACAACAGCGCTTGCAGCACCTTGAGCAGGCCCGACAAGGAAATGACACCCGGCACCAACTCTTCTGCAAGTTTAGGCGATGCCTTGGCCAGCACCTGCAGCAGCTGCTGGACCTCTTCGTGGCCGATCAGCTCATGGCAGTGCTTCTGCAGGATCTGGTTGAGGTGGGTGGCCACCACGGTACTGGCATCGACCACGGTGTAGCCCAGCGACTGCGCCTGGGCGCGCTGGCCGACGTCGATCCACACGGCTTCAAGGCCAAATGCCGGGTCGCGTGCGGCAATGCCGTTGAGGGTGCCGAATACCTGCCCCGGGTTGATGGCCAGTTCGCGGTCCGGGTAGATCTCGGCTTCGGCCAGGATCACCCCCATCAGGGTCAGGCGATAGGCGCTGGGCTGCAGGTCGAGGTTGTCGCGGATGTGCACGGTGGGCATGAGGAAGCCCAGGTCTTGCGACAGCTTCTTGCGCACGCCCTTGATCCGCGCCAGCAACTGGCCACCCTGGTTGCGATCGACCAGCGGGATCAGCCGGTAGCCAACCTCCAGGCCGATCATGTCGATCGGCGTGACGTCGTCCCAGCCCAGCTCCTTGGTTTCCAGCGCACGCTGTGGCGAGGGCAGCAGGTCCTGCTGGCGCTGCGCCTCTTGCTGCGCTTGCACCTTGGCCTTCTGCTGCTTCTTCCATACCAGGTAGGCGCCGCCACCGGCCAGCAGGCCGAGGCTGAGGAAGGCCACGTGCGGCATGCCCGGCACCAGACCCATGACGATCATCAGTGCGCCCGACACTGCCAGCGCCTTGGGCGAATCGAACATCTGCCGGTTGATCAGCTTGCCCATGTCCTCGGAGCCCGAGGCCCGGGTAACCATGATCGCGGCGGCCGTGGACAGCAACAGTGATGGCAATTGCGCCACCAAACCGTCACCGATGGTCAGCAGGGCGTACACCTTGCCGGCATCGCCGAAGCTCATGCCGTGCTGCAGCATGCCGATGAGCATGCCGCCAATCAGGTTGATGAAAAGGATCAGCAAGCCGGCGATGGCATCACCGCGGACGAATTTGCTGGCACCGTCCATCGAACCGTAGAACTCGGCTTCCTGCGCTACCTCGGCACGACGGTGCTTGGCCTGGGCCTGGTCGATCAGGCCGGCATTGAGGTCGGCGTCGATGGCCATCTGCTTGCCGGGCATGGCATCGAGGGTGAAACGTGCGCTCACTTCCGAGATACGCCCGGCGCCCTTGGTCACCACCACGAAGTTGATGATCATGAGGATGGCGAACACCACGGCACCGACCACGTAGTTACCGCCGATCACCACCTCGCCGAAGGCCTGGATCACCTTGCCGGCAGCACCGTGGCCCTCCTGGCCATGCAGCATGACCACCCGGGTAGAGGCCACGTTCAGGGCCAGACGCAACAGCGTGGCCACCAGCAGGATGGTGGGGAACGCGGCAAAGTCGAGCGGGCGCAGGGCATACACGCAGACCAGCAGGACCACGATCGACAGGGCGATGTTGAAGGTGAAGAACACGTCGAGCAGGAACGGCGGTATCGGCAACATCATCATTGCCAACATCACCAGCAGCAACAGCGGCACACCCAGGTTGCCCCGGCCGAGCCCGGCCAGGTTGTTACGGGCGTTGCTGATTAACTGAGTGCGATCCACCGCGAGTCCTCTTGATGCAAAACTTTGACGCACAGGGGGCGCCTGGCGCTGGCTTTGCAAGAAGCTTTCCAACTTTGCTCGACGGTGTTCGCCCTGAGGTTTTTTTCGCCTGGCGAGATCGAGCGCCGCCCGCGCGGCGCTTCGCGGGTGTTCGCCTTGACGCTTTCTGCGCCTGTGAAATCGAGCGCCGCCCGCGCGGCGCTTCGCGGGACAAGCCCGCTCCCACATTTGCTGCAACGTGGCCATGCCTGTGGGAGAGGTGTTGTCAGCCGGGGGGCAGGACTTGAGACAGGTGATGCGGCAGCAATGCCAACTCAGAAATCCAGTCATCCCACCAAGGCAGGCAACCATGGCCTGACAGGTTCGGCACGTTGCAACAAATGTGGGAGCGGGCTTGCCCCGCGAAGCGCCGCGCGGGCGGCGCTCGATCTCACAGGCGCTGAAATGGCATGGCGAACACCGGTCAACTGTCGCGGCGCAGGTCCGGCGGGATCGGCAGGTCGTCCTTTAGCGGCTCCGGCCGCTTGCCCTTGCCAGCCCGGTACTGGCGGACCTGGAATACATAGGCCAGCACCTGCGCCACCGCCAGGTACAGGCCGGCAGGGATTTCCTGCTCGAGCTCGGTGGAGTAGTAGATCGCTCGCGCCAAGGCCGGCGACTCGAGGATCTGGATCTTGTGCTCCACACCGATCTCGCGAATCTTCAAGGCCATGAAGTCGGTACCCTTGGCCAGCAGCAACGGCGCCGCACCGCCCTTGTCCGGGTCGTATTGCAAGGCCACCGCATAATGCGTCGGGTTGGTGATGATCACGTCCGCTTCGGGCACGGCCGCCATCATGCGCCGCTGCGACACCTCGCGCTGCAGCTGGCGAATACGCTGCTTGACCTCGGGCTTGCCTTCGCTGTCCTTGTACTCATCCTTGATTTCCTGCTTGGTCATCTTCAGCTTTTTGTGCGTCTGCCACAACTGGAACGGCACGTCCGCCGCCGCGATCAACAGCAGCCCGGCCGACATCCACAACGCACTCCAGCCCACCACCTGCAGGCTATGGATGATCGCCTGCTCCAACGGCTCATTGGCGATGGAGAGCAGTGCCTGGCGGTCATTGACCAGCACCACTACCGCCACGACCAGAATCACGAAAAACTTGGCGAGTGCCTTTAACAGCTCGGTCAGCGCATTCAGCGAGAACATGCGCTTGATCCCCGACAAGGGATTCATGCGGCTGAATTTCGGCTGAAGCAGGCTGCCGGAAAACAGGAAACCGCCCAGGGCAATCGGCGCGACGAAGGAAATCACGAACAACAGGATCAATATCGGCTGCACCGCCCAGATGGCCATCTTGCCCGAGGCCAGCAGGAAGGCGCCCATGGCCCGCTCGTCAACGATGAAGTCGCGGGTCAGGCTGAAGTTCATACGCATCATCGCCAGCAGCGTCTCGGCCAGGTGGCCGCCGAACGCCAGCAGGCCACCAGCACCGGCCAAGGTCACCGCCACCGTGTTCAGCTCCTTGGAGCGCGCAATCTCGCCTTTCTCGCGGGCATCGCGCTTGCGCTTATCAGTGGGGTCCTCTGTCTTGTCCTGACCGCTTTCGCTTTCTGCCATGCTCAGCGCGTCCTAGCCAGTTCACGCAGCCATTGCAGCGCTTCGCTGGCCAATGCCTGGTAATGGGAAAGTATATCCGCCAGGCCGACCCAGAAAATGAACATGCCCATGACCAGAGTCAGCGGAAAACCGATGGAGAAAATGTTCAACTGCGGCGCTGCACGCGTCATTACGCCAAAGGCGATGTTGACCACCAGCAGCGCTGCGATAGCCGGCAGGATCAGCAGCAGGCCGGCACCGAACACCCAGCCCAGGCGCCCGGCCAGCTCCCAGAAGTGGTTGACCACCAGCGCATTGCCCACCGGCAAAGTGGTGAAGCTTTCGGTCAGTACCTCGAACACCACCAGGTGGCCATTCATCAGCAGGAACAACACGCTCACCAGCATGGTCATGAACTGGCTGATCACCGTGACGTTGACACCGTTGGCTGGGTCGACCATCGAAGCGAAGGCCATGCCCATCTGCACCGCGACGATCTGCCCGGCAATCACGAAGACCTGGAACAACAGCTGCAAGGCCAGGCCGAACAGCGCGCCGACGATGATCTGCTCGGCGCACAACAGCAAACCCCGCAGGCTGAGCGGGTCAAATTCAGGCAGGGGCGGGAGCGCCGGCACGATCACCACGGTAATCGCCACCGCCACGTACAGACGCACCCGCGCCGGCAACATGCGGGTGCCAAAGATAGGCATGGTCATCAGCACTGCAGTCACCCTGAACAACGGCAGGATGAAGGTGGCGACCCAGGTGCCGATCTGCGTGTCGGTCAACTCCAGCATCGCCGCGTCAACCGATCAGCTGCGGGATGTTGGTGTAGAGACTGGTGATGTACTCCATGAACTTCTGCACCAGCCACGGCCCGGCGATGATCAGCGTGACCAGCATCACCAGCAGGCGCGGCAAGAAGCTCAGGGTCTGTTCGTTGATCTGCGTGGCAGCCTGGAACATCGCCACCACCAGGCCCACCAGCAGGCTCGGCACCACCAGCACGGCAACCATAAGGGTAGTCAGCCACAGGGCATCACGGAACAGGTCGACAGCTACTTCAGGGGTCATCGGCGGCTCTCCTTGACGGCGTCAGACGCCGCCGAAACTACTGGCCAGGGTCCCCATGATCAGCGCCCAGCCATCGACCAGCACGAACAGCATGATCTTGAACGGCAGCGAGATGATCAGCGGCGACAGCATCATCATACCCATGGCCATCAGCACACTGGCTACCACCATGTCGATGATCAGGAACGGAATGAAGATCATGAAACCGATCTGGAACGCGGTCTTCAACTCGGAAGTGACGAACGCGGGCACCAGAATCGTCAGCGGCACCTGGTCCGGGCCGGCGATGTCGGTGCGCTTGGACAGGCGCATGAACAGGTCGAGGTCGCTTTGCCGGGTTTGCGCCAGCATGAAGTCCTTGAGGGGCCCCTGGGCCTTGTCGATGGCCTGCTGGGCGGTCATCTGCTCCTTCAGGTACGGCTGCAGCGCGTCCTGGTTCACCCGGTCGAATACCGGGGCCATGATGAACATGGTCAGGAACAGCGCCATGCCGGTGAGCAACTGGTTCGACGGCGTCTGCTGCAGGCCCAGCGCCTGACGCAGGATCGAGAACACGATGATGATGCGGGTGAAGCTGGTCATCAGGATGACGAACGCCGGAATGAAGCTGAGCGCCGTCATGATCAGCAGGATCTGCAGGCTGACCGAATACTCCTGCTGCCCGTCCGGGGTATTGGACAGGGTAATGGCCGGGATCGACAGCGGGTCGGCGGCCAGGGCCAGCGGCGCAGCCAGCAGCAGCACCAGAATCAACAACATACGCAGCGCGCCGCTCATCACTTCTTGTCCTTAGGGTCCTTGCCCATCAGCTCCATCAGCCGCTGGGCAAACTCCGGCGTCGCCTGGCGGGCGCTTTCCGGTACTTCCACGGGTTCGGCCAGCACATGCAGGGCCTCGATGCTGCCGGGGGTATGGCCGATCAGGATCTGTTCCTTGCCCACCTGCACCAGCAGCAGGCGGTCACGCGGGCCGATGGCCCGGCTGCCGACGATCTCGATCACCTGCCCCCCCTTCACCGCCGTGCTCTGCAAGCGCCGCAGCAACCAGGCCAGGAAGAAGATCAGGCCGACCACCAGCAGCAGGCCGAAGACCATCTGCGCCAGTTGCCCGCCGAGACTGCCAGGCGCTGCTGCCGGGGGTGCCGTCGGCGTGGCCGCGGCCAGGCAGGCCTGGCTGGCGAGCAACGCGGCGAACGCCGCGATGGCGCGCATCGTGCCCTTCACTCAGCGCAGCTTCTTGATACGTTCGCTGGGGCTGATCACGTCGGTCAGGCGGATGCCGAACTTCTCGTTGACCACCACCACTTCGCCATGGGCGATCAGCGTGCCGTTGACCAGCACGTCGAGCGGCTCGCCAGCCAGGCGGTCGAGCTCGATCACCGAGCCCTGGTTAAGCTGCAACAGGTTGCGGATGTTGATCTCGGTGCTGCCCACTTCCATGGAAATGCTCACCGGGATGTCCAGGATCACGTCCAGGTTAGGGCCTTCGAGGCTGACGTTTTCGTTCGGCTTCGGCGAGCTGGCGAACTCCTCCATCGGCAGGCGGCCCGGGCCGCTGGTGCTGCTACCGGTGTCACCACCCAGCAGTGCATCGATGTCGGCCTGGCCGGCTGCACCGGTTTCTTCCAGTGCCGCAGCCCACTCATCGGCCAGTGCCTGGTCCTCTGGGGAGGTGATCTCGTTTTCGTTAGCCATGGTTTCCTCGACAGGCATTCAATTCGTTATGTGCGACCGGCACGCCGTCAGCGGCGTTCGATCGGGTCGATGATCTGCAACGCCAGGTTGCCCTTGTGCGAACCCAGGCGCGCCTTGAACGACGGCACGCCGTTGGCGCGCAGCACCAGGTGCTCGGGCAGCTCCACCGGGATCACGTCGCCAGGCTGCATGTGCAGGATGTCGCGCAGCTTCAGCTGGCGCCGGGCGACCGTGGCGCTCAGCGGCACGGCCACGTCAAGCACGTCCTCGCGCAGGGCCTTGACCCAGCGCTCGTCCTGGTCATCCAGGTCGGACTGGAAACCGGCATCGAGCATTTCCCGCACCGGCTCGATCATCGAGTACGGCATGGTCACGTGCAGGTCGCCGCCGCCACCGTCCAGCTCGATGTGGAAGGTGGACACCACTACCGCCTCGCTAGGGCCAACAATGTTGGCCATGGCCGGGTTTACCTCGGAGTTCATGTACTCAAAGGTGACCGGCATGATTGCCTGCCAGGCTTCCTTGAGGTCGACAAAGCACTGGTCCAGCACCATGCGCACCACCCGCAACTCGGTGGGGGTGAACTCGCGGCCCTCGATCTTGGCGTGACGGCCGTCGCCGCCGAAGAAGTTGTCCACCAGCTTGAACACTAGCTTGGCGTCGAGGATGAACAGCGATGTGCCGCGCAGCGGCTTGATCTTGACCAGGTTGAGGCTGGTCGGCACGTACAGCGAGTGCACGTATTCGCCGAACTTCATCACCTGTACGCCACCCACTGCCACATCGGCGGAGCGGCGCAGCAGGTTGAACATGCTGATACGGGTGTAACGGGCGAAGCGCTCGTTGATCATTTCCAGGGTCGGCATGCGACCCCGCACGATACGGTCCTGACTGGTCAGGTCGTAGCTTTTGATGCTGCCAGGCTCGGATGCACTCTCGGTCTGCACCAGCCCGTCGTCGACGCCATGCAACAGGGCATCGATTTCATCCTGGGACAGCAGGTCCTGTACGGCCATTGCGGACTCCTACTGCAATACGAAATTGGTGAACAGCAACTGGTCGACGACCGGCTTGCCGACTTCCTTCTGCGCCACTTCCTGAACCACCACGGTGGCCTTCTGGCGCAGCATTTCCTGCCCCACCGGGCTGCCGGCCAGGGTGTCGAAACCTTGCCCGGAGAACATCATCACCAGGTTGTTACGGATCACCGGCATGTGCACCTTGAGGGCATCCAGGTCGGCCTGGTTGCGCGCTTGCAGGGTGATGCTGACCTGCATGTAGCGCTGGCGACCGTTCTGGTTGAAGTTGACCACGAAGGCCGGGGCCAACGCCTCGTAGATAGCCGCAGGCTTGACGTTACTGGCTACAGGTTCGGCGCCCGGGGCCGGCTCGCTCTTGTGCATGATGAACCAGGTAGCGCCCACCGAAAGGCCGATCGCCAGCAATAGGCCCACTACTGCCAGCAGGATCAGCTTGAGTTTGCCTTTAGTGGCGGGGTCTTTGACTGCTTCGCTCTTCGCCATGCCAATAATCCGTCGTCCATCGGGGGTTCAAGGGAGAATGGCTTGGCTTGAGCAAGTGTTATGCCAGATTTTGCAGTGGGGCGATTTCAGCAGGGTCAACTGTGCTGGCTTCTTCGCGGGTGAACCCGCTCCCACAGGACCTCCACAGGCTTCGAAACCTGCACTGTACTTGTGGGAGCGGGTTTACCCGCGAAGAGGCCAGTACAGGCAATCGGGATCTACGCGTAATAATCGACCGCACTGTCGCCAACAACCACCTGCTGCTCCACAGGCCGGGCACTATCGACCGCCTCGGCCGCACCCTGTTCGGCCCGGCGCGCCGCAACCCCGGACAGATTGCTGTCCTGCGCCTGCCCCTGCTGCTGTTGCTGCCCGCGCGACTGATCGGCCACGTTGACATCCGGCTGCGCCAACCCCTGCTGGGCGAACAGTTCGCGCAAGCGGTGCACCTGGCTGTCGAGGGCATCACGCACGCCGGCATGGCCACTGATGAAGGTGACCTGGGTCGACTGGTCCGTCGCAACATTGACGCGAATGTCCAGGCGCCCCAGTTCTGCAGGCTCCAGCTGGATATCCGCCGACTTGAGGTTCTGGCTGGACAGGTACATGACCCGGTTGACCAAGCCCTCTGCCCAGGCGTTCTGGTTCATCGGCAGCGGTTGGTGCAATGGGTTGGCATTTGCCGGCACGGCACTGGCGGTCTTGGCCGTGGCGGCCTGGGTCAGGTTGGCCAAGCGGTTGGCGAAATCATCGACGCGCGTATCGCTGCTGGCGCTCTTGGTGTCCTTCAGGCCATCTTCGAGCAAGGCACCGAAGGCCTTGTCGCCAGGCTCGCCCGCTTCACCCTCAGTACTCTCGACCAGACTCGCCAAGGTATTGACGCCCCCCTGCCCCTCCTCACCCTGAGCTTGCGCAGGGTCCAGGGCATGTGCCGAGGTCACCCCCTTGGCCTGTGCACTATGCTCCAGCGCCAGGCGCAAGGTAGGCAGGCCGGCCAAAGGGTCGGCTTCAGGATCGAAGGCTTCCTCGGTGGCCGGCTCCTCGGGCAGTGCGGCGGTGACCTGCGCGGTGGCGGCCTGCAACACCGGCGCCACCGCCTCGGCCTGTGCCTGGATCAGTTGTGCGCCAGGCTGGGCGTCGGTGACCTGGCCGGCCACCAGGCTGGCATCGCGCAAGCCGGTGTCGACCGGGGCCCGGTCGTCGGCTGGCAATTGTTTGCCGTCATCGGCAACCGCGGATTTGTCGGCAGGGTCTTTCTTGCCGCTCTGTGCCGCCTCGGGCTTGTCCTTGGGCTTGGCCTGGGCGGCCTTGTCGTCCTGCCCGGCGGCCTTGTCGCGACCCTGCCTGGCCATCACCTGACCGAAGCCGTCGCCCTTGTCGCCCGGCGCTTGCAGCGGCTTGTCGGCCTGTGCGTTGGCCGAACGCGAGGTGTTGGCAATGGCGTTGGCTTGCATCAATGGGTTGGGTGCGACAGGCATCGAGCGGTCTCCGCGCCAGAAACGAAAAAATCATCCAGCCAGAGACAGGCAAGACTCGCGCCAAGTCGCGTATCAGCCCGCCGAAATGCGATGCTGCTCACCCCGGTAGAAGCGCTGCACCTCGAGGAATTCCAGGTCGATACGGTTGATCAGGTCCTCGATGCCATACAGCGGGGGCCGCCGCGCGCGCTCCTCCAGCTGCTGGCACAGGCTGGCCAACGCCACCGCCCCCATGTTGCTGCTGCTACCCTTGAAACTGTGGGCCGCGGAACCGAGCTCTTCGGCACTTTTGGCCGCGTGTAACTGGCCCAGACGCCGTTCGGAGTCGTCGAGAAAAGTCTGCACCAACTGCAGGTAGCCATCTTCCATGACCTCACGCAGGTCACTGAGTACCTTGTGGTCAATATGCATGTCTGTCACTTGTTCGCTCCTTGATCAAGATTATGCCCGAGCCAGTCTGTGGCTCACCAGACGAACTCCACATGCGCGCAGCGCCCACCCTCACTCCAGCGCGCGCCGCTGGCCAGCCGCCGCACCAGATTCAGGCCTCGCCCACTCAGCCCTTGCTCCAGCGAGGGCCGCGACAGCACCCGCTGCACATCAAACCCGGCACCGCTATCACGAACCTCGATCATCAGACGCCCGCCGTCAGCGTAGGGTTCAACCTTGAAATCTATACGTACGTATCCGTCGGTCAGCACCCCCAGGCGCCGGGCGCGCTCCTGATAATAGTCGGCAAAGCCCTGCACATCGCGCTTGAGCTGCGAGTCCAGGCCCAGCACGCCATGTTCCAGGGCATTGGAATACAGCTCGCTGAGCACACTGTGCAGGTTGCCGGTACGCGCACGCAGGCCGTGAATCTCTTGCAAAAACTGCACCAGGTACGGTATCGGGTTGAAGCGTTTCAGGCTCTCGCCACGCACCTCGAACCCCAGTGACCAGTCCAGCGGGCTGGAACGGCCGCTATCAGAGTAGATCATCGGCGTCGGCACCCGCTCCTCGGCACTGAACATCCGAATGTCGCACAGGCTGATGTCATCGCGCGGCCGCCCGCCAAAGCGCTCCAGGGCCTGCATCACTTCGTCGAACAGCTGCGCCGGATCACGATTGTCGGCCAGCACCTTGCGCAGGCGTTGTACACCGAACAGGCGCTCCTGGTCGTTGGCGGTGTCGAGCACACCGTCCGATAGCAGCAGTACACGCTCGCCCGGCGCCAACGGCAATACCTCGGTGCTGTCATCGAAACGCTCGGCGCCCAGAATACCCAGCGGCAGGTGCCGCGAACTCAACGCCGACAGCACCTGGCCATCCACTGCCAGACGATAGCCATCAGGCATGCCACCATTCCACACTTCCACCGAACCGCGCTGCATGCTGAGGTTGAGCAGCAGTGCACAACAGAACATGTCCACTGGCAGGATGCGCTTGAGCTTGGCGTTCATCTCGCGCAGGATCTGCGCCATGCCGTAGCCCTTGGCGGTCATGCCATAGAACACTTCGGCCAGCGGCATGGCCCCTACGGCCGCCGGCAGGCCGTGGCCGGTGAAATCGCCGAGCAGCACACGCATGTCGCCGGACGGGGTGAATGCGGCCAGCATCAGGTCGCCATTGAACAGCGCATAGGGCGATTGCAGGTAGCGGATGTTCGGCGCGGCCAGGCAGCCGGAGTGGGCCACCTTGTCGAACACCGCCTTGGCCACTCGTTGCTCGTTGAGCAAGTGATGGTGGTGCCTGGCAATCTGGTCGCGCTGCTCCAGCACGGTGGCTTGCAACCGGCGCAGGCGGTCCATGGCGCGGATCTTGGCGCCGAGGATCACCGCACTGTAGGGCTTTGCCATGAAGTCGTCGCCACCAGCCTCCAGACAGCGCACCAAGCCCTCCTCCTGGTTCAGCGAGGTGAGGAAAATGATCGGCACCAACGCCTCGCCGGCCAGGGCCTTGATCTGCCGCGCCGCCTCGAAGCCGTCCATCACCGGCATCAACGCATCCAGCAACACCAGTTGCGGGCGCCGCTCGACGAACAGCGCCACCGCCTGCTCGCCGTTTTCCGCAGTGAATACCTGATGGCCCTGGCGGCGCACGATCTGCGCCAGCAGCAGACGGTCGGCGGCACCGTCCTCGGCGACCAGCACGGTCAACGCTTGTTCGGCCGACATGTCGGCGCTCAACTGATATCGAAGAGTTTTTCGAAATTGGAGATGGCGAGGATCTTGCGGACATCGGAACTGGCATGTACCACGCGCACATCCGACTCATCGCCGCCAGCGTGATCGCGCAGCAACAGCAGCATGCCGAGCGCGGAGCTGTCGAGGTAAGTGGTGTCCTTCAGGTCGACGACCACTGAATCGGGCCGGCTGGGCTGACGTTCGTAGGCGTCACGAAATTCCTGGTGCTTGCCGAAATCGAAGCGCCCCTTGATCTTTATCGTCAGCTTTTTCCCGTCCTGCGAAAAATCAGTCTCGACAGCCATGCTAGCGATTCCTTCGATGATGGCGGATGCAACTCTTTAAAGGTGTAGCAGGCGGTAATAGGGGTGGCAAGTGTTCGTCATAGGCTTTGCAGCGCCTGCAAGGTCGAGCGCCGCCCGCGCGGCGCTTCGCGGGTGTTCGCCTTGAAGCTTTCTGCGCCTGTGAAATCGAGCGCCGCCCGCGCGGCACTTCGCGGGTGTTCGCCTTGAAGCTTTCTGCGCCTGTGAAATCGAGCGCCGCCCGCGCGGCGCTTCGCGGGACAAGCCCGCTCCCACATTTGTTGCAACGTGCCGAACCTGTCAGGCCATGGTTGTCAGCCTTGTTGCCTTGACGCGATTTCCGGGCTGGCGCTACCGCCGTCTCGCCAGTCTCAAACACTTCACCAAGGCGGGCAACGCCTCTCTCACAGGCATGGCCACGTTGCAACGAATGTGGGAGCGGGCTTGCCCCGCGAAGCGCCGCGCGGGCGGTGCTCGATCTCACTGGCGCAGAAAGTGCCAAGGCGAATACCTGAAACCTATAGATGATTCTGCCGCGGCAGGCGCTGCGACAGCTCGTCGAGCAGCCGCTGCTCGCGCTTGTCTTCGGCACGCCGGGCTTCCTCCAGGTAGCGCTGCACCAGCTTGCGCAAGCCTTCGACCCGGGCATAGGCCTGCTGCCAGGTGCCACGGGCGTTGTTGAGGTTGTTCTGGTGCCAGACCAGGCTCTGACGCTGCTGGGTCATGGCCGTTTCCAGCTGCCCGAGAAAGCGCTGGTAATTGACCAGCCAACTGCCATTTACACCCTGCCCGCCACGGTTGATCCACTGCAGCTGGTAATCCTCACGAAACCGCTCTAGCTCGGCCAGTTTGGCCTGGGCTGTAGCCACCTGCTGCTGGAAATGCCCAAGACGCTGGGCCGCCTTGCGCTCGGCCTCCTCGGCCATGTCGACCACCGGCGCCAGGCGTGCGGCGCGTCCGGGCAGTGCCATGACCTATCAACCGCCCGCCGGGGGCGTGAAAATCGCCCCCAACTGGTCGCGGCTTTGCGCCATCCCCACGTTCTCGCGCAGGCCTTGACGCAAAAACTCCACCAGCTTCGATTGCAGGGCAATGGCCAGATCGGTTTCCGGGTCGCCGCCGGCCACGTAGGCCCCCACGCTGATCAGGTCGCGGCTTTGCGACAGGCGCGACCACAGCTGCTTGAACTTTTGCGCCTGGCGCAAATGATCGGCGTCGACCACCTGGGGCATCACCCGGCTGATCGAGGCTTCAATGTCGATGGCCGGATAATGGCCTTCCTCAGCCAGCCGGCGCGACAGCACGAAATGGCCATCGAGTACACCACGCGCCGAGTCGGCAATCGGGTCCTGCTGGTCGTCGCCCTCGGACAAAACGGTGTAGAACGCAGTGATCGAACCACCACCCGGCTCGCCGTTGCCGGCCCGCTCCACCAGCTTTGGCAGCTTGGCGAACACCGACGGCGGGTAACCCCGGGTGGCTGGCGGTTCGCCGATGGCCAGGGCGATTTCCCGCTGCGCCTGGGCGAAACGGGTCAGCGAGTCCATCAGCAACAGCACGTTCTTGCCCTTGTCGCGGAAGTATTCGGCAATACGAGTGCAGTACATGGCGGCGCGCAAGCGCATCAGCGGCGCATCGTCGGCGGGCGAGGCGACCACCACCGAGCGTTTGAGACCTTCTTCACCAAGGATATGCTCGATGAATTCCTTGACCTCGCGACCCCGCTCACCGATCAGGCCGACGACGATGATCTCGGCTTCGGTGAAGCGGGTCATCATGCCCAGCAATACCGACTTACCCACACCGGTACCGGCGAACAAACCCAGGCGCTGGCCCCGACCTACGGTGAGCAAGCCATTGATGCTGCGTATACCCACGTCCAGCGGCTTGCTGATGGGGTCGCGGTTCAGCGGGTTGATCACCGGGCCGTCCATCGGTACCCAGTCCTCGGCCTTCATCCCACCCTTGCCATCCAGTGCACGGCCGGCACCGTCGAGTACCCGGCCGAGCATGCTCATGCCCATTGGCAGGCGACCGCCGTCATCCAGCGGTACCACCCGGGCGCCCGGGGCGATACCGACGATGCTGCCGACTGGCATGAGGAATACCTTGGGCCCGGCAAAGCCCATGACTTCGGCTTCGACCTGCACCGGGTGGTAGCTGTCGTCATTAATCACCAGGCAGCGGCTGCCAACTGCGCCGCGCAAGCCTTCGGCCTCCAGGGTGAGGCCGACCATGCGCAGCAGGCGGCCTTCGACGATAGGCTGAACCGGCAGCTCGATGGCCTCGGCATAACTGCCCAGGCGCTTGCCGAAACTGGTGCGTTCAAGGTGCATCTGGGCTACCCACGGCGCGTTCTGGCGGGTTGCCAAGGTCTACCGAGATGTCCGGCGCCGCCGGGTGCAGCGAATGGTCGTGCAACTGATCGAACAGTTGCGCCACGGCTTTCTCGATGCGGGTTTCCATGGTCGCGTCGATGCGGCTGTGAGCGGTCTCGATGCGGCAGCCACCTGGCAGCAGCGCGCTGTCTTCGAGCAGCCGCCAGCTTTCCTCATGGCGTTCGCGCAGGGCCTTGGCCAGCTCGAAATCCTGCGGGTTGAGGTGGATGCGGATATTGTCCGCGCCCATGGGCAGCAGCTTGAGCGCTTCGCGCAGTACCTGGGTGATCTGGCTGGAATCGCCCCGCAGTTCGCGACCGATCACCTGGCGGGTCATGTGCGCCACCAGGTGGACCAAGGTTTTCTCGATCTGCGTGTCCTGCTCGGCGATCGGCTCCATCAGGTTGGTCATCAGCCGTTCGAGGCTTTCCAGCTTGGTTTTCAGGGCCTCTTCGGCTTCCTGGCGGACCTTGAGCTGGGTGCTGTGGAAGCCCTCGCGCTCACCGGTGGCGAAGCCTTCGTTATAGGCTTCCTGGCGGATGGCTTCGAGTTCTTCCAGGGTCAGCGGCTGGACTTCTTCCAGCGGTACTTCCTCGACTTCTTCCTCGATTACCTCGGGTTCCGGCTCCGGTTCGGGCTCCGGTTCCGGTTCCGGGTCGAAGCTGGGCAGCGCCCATACGTCCACGCCCTCGAGGTCGCGGGCGCGGATCAGGTCGCTGGGGTGATGTTCTTTGGTGGGCATGCTGTCATGTTCTCAAACCATGTTCAGCCGACACGGTCCCTGTGGGAGCGGGTTTACCCGCTCCCACAAGGGGCGGCGTCGGTCTTCAGATCGCGAATACCTTAGATCATTTCCTCGGCGCCCTTGCCGCCGAGCACGATCTCGCCGGCCTCGGCCATACGGCGGGCGATGGTGAGGATTTCCTTCTGCGCCGTCTCCACATCGCTGACCCGTACCGGCCCCTTGGCCTCCAGGTCGTCGCGCAGCAGCTCCGAGGCACGTTTGGACATGTTCTTGAAGATCTTGTCCTTGACCCGCTCGTCGGCGCCCTTGAGCGAAACCACCAGCACATCGGAGGACACTTCGCGCAGCAGTGCCTGGATACCACGGTCGTCGACGTCGGCCAGGTTGTTGAAGACGAACATCAGGTCTTCGATCTGCTCCGACAGCTCGCTGTCGATTTCGCGGATCGCGTCCATCAGTGCACCTTCCACCGAGCTGTCGAGGAAGTTCATGATGTCGGCGGCACGCTTGATGCCGCCCAGGGTGGTACGCGCCGCGTTGGAGTTGCCCGAGAACTGCTTCTCGAGGATCTGGTTCAGCTCCTTCAGTGCCGCCGGTTGCACCGTATTCAGCGACGACACGCGCAAGACGATGTCCAGGCGCACCTTATGGTCGAAGTTACTCAGCACTTCGCCGGCCTGATCGGGATCCAGGTAGGCCACCACGATGGCCTGGATCTGCGGGTGCTCGTAGCGGATCACGTCGGCCACGGCGCGCGGCTCCATCCACTTGAGGCTGTCCAGACCACTGGTGTTGCCACCAAGCAGGATGCGGTCGACCAGGCCGTTGGCCTTGTCCTCGCCCAGGGCCTGGTTGAGCATCTTGCGGATGTAGGCATCGGAGCCAACGCCCAGGCTGGTCTGTTCGCCGACGACTTCGACGAACTCGCTCATCACCTGCTCGACCTGGTCACGGTGCACATTGCCCATCTGCGCCATGGCCACACCCACCCGTTGCACTTCCTTGGGCCCCATGTGCCGCAACACCTGGGCCGCATCGGTCTCACCCAACGAAAGCAGGAGGATCGCCGCCTTGTCGACGCGGCTCAGCTTGGCGGTAACGGCTCGGTTATCACTCATCGGCGTTGATCCACTCTTTCACGACCTGGGCAACGCGGCCCGGGTCTTCGGCCACCAGGCCTTTGATTGCGTTGAGCTGTGCCTCATAACCCTCGCTCGGGCTGGGCAGCAGAATGCTTGTCGGGCCACCCAGACTGACGCGGTCGTTGGCCAGTTCGCCATCCAGCCCCATCATGCCGCCCAGTTCCATGTCGCTATCCGGGGCAGCCTGCTTGCCGCCCCCTGTAATGTTGTTCAGCACCGGCCGCAGCACACCGAACACCAGCACCAGGATGAACACTACGCCCAGCACCTGCTTGACGATGTCCCAGAACCACGGCTGCTGGTAGAAGGCGATGTCGGCGATCTCTTCGCCACGGTCGGCGGCGAATGGCACGTTGATCACCGTCACGCTGTCGCCACGGCTGACATCGAAGCCGACCGCATCCTGCACCAGGCGAGTGAAGCGTGCCAGGTCCTCGGCACCCCACGGCGCACGGGTAGTGTCGCCGGTGGCCGGGTCGATCTTGACCTGGTCGTCCACCACCACCGCCACCGACAGGCGAGTCATGCGCCCCTGCTGCTGGCGGGTGTGGCTGATGGAACGGTCCAGCTCGAAGTTCCTGGTGCTTTGCTGGCGCTTGTCCGACGGGTACGGCGCGAGCATTGGCTGACCGGTGGCCGGGTCCATGATCTGCTGGCCGTTGGCATCTACCAGCGGCTGGCCAGGCTGGATGGCCGCGGCCGGGGTAGCGGCACCACCGGTGGTCTGCGGTGCCGAGGCTGGGCCAGGCGGCTGGTTGCTCAGCGCGCCGGGCACACCTTGCGGGCCCTGGCTGCTGGCGCGTTGTTCGTCGACCGACTGCTCGCTGCGCAGCGCCGGCTGGTCGGGGTTGAACTGCTCGGAGGTGGACTCGACCGCGCTGAAGTCGAGGTCGGCGGACACTTCGGCCTTGTAGCGGTCATTGCCCAGCACAGGCTGCAGGATGTTGTGCACCCGCTGGGTCAGCATGCTTTCCACCCGGCGGCTGTAGTCGAACTGTTTGCCGGCCTGGGTCAGGGCGGTGTCCTGGATCTGTTCGGACAGCAGGTTGCCCTTCTGGTCGACCACGGTGACCTGGGACTTGTCCAGTTCCGGCACGCTGGTGGCGACCAGGTTGACGATGGCCATCACCTGCCCGGCTTCAAGGGCGCGGCCTGGGTACAGCTCGACCAGTACCGAGGCGCTGGGCTTGCGTTCGTCACGCACGAACACCGAGCTTTTCGGGATGGCCAGGTGCACGCGCGCGCCCTTGACGTTGCTCAGGCTGGCCACAGTACGCGCCAGCTCGCCTTCCAGGCTGCGACGGTAACGGGTGGCCTCCATGAACTGGCTGGTGCCCAGCCCCTGCTCCTTGTCGAGCAGCTCGAAACCGACGTTGCCATCGCTTGGTGCCACACCGGCGGCCGCCAGTTTCAGGCGCGCACGGGAGAGGTCGTCGGCCTTGACCAGCAGAGCGCCGGAATTGGGCTCGACGTTGTAGGGGATGTCGGCAGCGGCCAGGGTATCCATGACCTGCTTGGTATCCATGCCCGCCAGGCTGCCGTACAGCGGACGGTAATCGGGTTGTTGCGACCACAGCACCACGGCAAAGCCGATCGCCACGCTGGCGGCCAGGCCGACCAGAAGGCCGATCTGACGCAGCATGGGCATCTGCGCGATGTTTTCCAGAAACGCCATGCCGAACAGCGGCGGTTTGGCCGCGGGCGGACCGCTTTTGGCAGGGGGATTGTCGACGACTGCTTCAGCCATGGTTTACGTCCGTCCTCAAACCGGCATCTGCATGATGTCCTGGTACGCCTGGACCAGCTTGTTGCGTACCTGGGTCAGGGCCTGCATCGACACGCTGGCCTTTTGCGAAGCGATCATCACGTCGGTCAGGTCGACACCACTTTTGCCGATCTCGAAGGCGTTGGCCAGCTGGGTCGACGCCTGCTGAGTCTCATGCACCTTGCCGATGGCCTGGCCGAGCATGTCGGCAAAGGTACTCTGCCCCGGTGCCAGCTCGGGGGCGGCAGCTACCTTGGGCAGCGACATGGCATCGGCCTGCATGGCCCGCATGTCCAACATCAGACGATTGAATTCAACACCTTGGCTCATGACCCTTCTCTCTCCTGCGGCCGCATTTTTTTGACAGTCATGCGGCGGATAGCCAACCTAAAGCAACAAAGGTGCCAGCCTTGGCACGCGCACCTCGGTTCACTGTAGGAGCAGCCTTGTGCTGCGAAGGGGCCTTTGATGCAACCTTCTGCCTTACTGGCCTCTTCGCAGCACAAGGCTGCTCCTACAAAGGCTGCGCAAGCTTTGTCAGCCGAACAGGCTGGCCTCGACGTCAAACCCGGCATCACGCATCTGCGCCAGCTTGTAACGCAAGGTGCGCGGGCTTATCCCCAGGCGTTCGGCTGCCTCTTTGCGGCGGCCGCGCTCGGCGCGCAGGGTGTCGATAATCATCTGGTACTCATGGCGACGCATGTCATCGCCCAGCCCGCCGGCCTCGGCCGTGACCTCAGGTGATGGCTCGATGCCAGACGACAATGGAATGGCACCTGCCAGACAAAAATCCGCCGCCTCGATCACCCCGCCCTGCTGCAAGATCAGCGCTCGCTGCAAGGCGTTGTCCAGTTCGCGCACGTTGCCCGGCCAGGCATGCGCCTGCAGGCAGGCCCGAGCCTGGGGCGACAGGTGTACCGGGGCATGCTTCATCTTGGCCACGTGGCGCGCCAACAGGCGCTCGGCCAACGGCAGGATGTCACCCGGGCGTTCGCGCAGCGAGCGCCAGGCCAGGGGGAACACCGACAGGCGGTAGTACAGGTCTTCACGGAAACGCCCGGCCGCCACTTCGCCGGCCAGGTCACGGTTGGTGGTTGCCAGCACGCGGATATCCAGGCTGATCGGCTTGCGCCCACCCACCCGCTCCACCTCGCGCTCCTGTAGCACGCGCAACAGCTTGGCCTGCAAGGCCATTGGCATTTCCGAGATTTCGTCAAGCAGCAAGGTGCCGCCTTCGGCCTGCTCGAACTTGCCGGCCTGGGCCGCAATGGCGCCGGTGAAGGCCCCCTTCTCGTGGCCGAACAGGGTGGCCTCGAGCATGTTGTCAGGGATGGCCGCACAGTTGATAGCCACGAAGGGCTGCGCTGCCCGCGGCGACTGCTGGTGAATGTAGCGTGCCAGCACTTCCTTGCCGGTGCCGGACTCGCCGGAAATCAGCACGGTCGAGTCACTGCGCGCCACGCGCGCGGCCAGCTCGAGCAACTGGCGGCTGGCCGGCTCGCAGGCCACCGGGCCTTCGTCTTCAACCACGCGCCCGGCGGCATGCCGCTCGACCAGGCTGAGCAACGCCTTGGGCTCAAACGGCTTGACCAGATAGTCGGCGGCCCCTTGGCGCATTGCCTCGACGGCACGTTCCACCGCGGCGTGCGCGGTCATCAGCAATACGGGCAATTGCGGTTGCTGGCGGCGCAGCTGAGCCAGCAGCTGGTGCCCATCCATGCCAGGCATGTTCACATCACTGACAACCAGACTGAAGGCCTCTTGCAGCACCGCCTCCAATGCTTCTTCGGCACTGCCCACAGCCTGGTAGGCGAAACCGCCGATTTCCAGGGTATCGCTCAACGCCTGGCGCAATACACGGTCATCCTCAACCAGCAGCACCTTGATTGCCATTACACCTCCTCCGCCAATTGCCCGTTGATCAATGGCAACTCCACCCGCACGCAGGTGCCACGGCCGACCTTCGAGCGCAGGCGCAGCGCACCCTGGTGCGCGCGCACTACGGCCTTGACCACAGCCAGGCCCAAACCGGTACCGGTGGCCTTGGTGGTCAGGAACGGCTCACCCAGGCGGCCGAGCAGGTCTGCGTCGATGCCACTGCCGGCGTCGCTTACACACAGATGCAGGCTGCGCTCGCGGCGGAACAGGTGCACCTTCAGTCTCGCCGGGCCGTCGCTGGCCTGCAGCGCATTTTCGATCAGGTTCAGCAGCGCACCGATCAGGGTGTCACGGTTGCACAGCAACTCACCCAAGTGGCTGTCGCACTGCCAGCGCACGGCGTGCCCTTGCACATGCGCCTGGGCAGCCTGCTGCAGAGCCTGGAACAGGGCTTTTGGCGTGACTCGATCACCCAGCGGCAGCTCGCCACGGGCGAATACCAGCATATCGCGCACCTGGTGCTCCAGCTCGTGCAGGCGCTCCTTCAGGGTGCCGGCAAAGCGCTGGCGGGTTTCCGCGCCCAGGTCTTGTTCGGGGTCAGCCAGGTGGCTGGCGTAGAGCATTGCCGCCGACAGAGGCGTGCGGATCTGGTGCGCCAGCGAAGCGACCATGCGCCCCAGCGATGACAGCCGCTCGTGGCGGGCCAGCTGATCTTGCAGGCGACGGGTTTCAGTCAGATCGTTGAGCAGCACCAGCTGGCCGGGCTCGGCATCCAGCGAACGGGTGGCGATGGACAGGCGGCGACCGTCGCGCAGCGAAACTTCGTGGCCGTCATCCTTGCGCGGGGCAAAGCTGCGAGCGATCACCTGGCGCCACAGCTGGCCAACCAGCGGCTCGCCGAGCAGTTCGCAGGCGGCCGGGTTGGCTTCGCGTACCAAGCCCTGACCATCGATCACGATCACCCCGCCGGGCAGCAGGTCCAGCAGGTTCTGCAGGCGGTTGGCCAGTCGCTCCTTTTCGCCAAGCTCATCCATGCGCTGGGCACTGACCACTGCCAGCTCGCCCTTGAGTTCACTGACCCGTGCTTCGAGCAGGCTGTAGGACTGGCTCAGCTGGCTGGATACCTGATTGAACAGGGCGAAGGCCTGCTCGACACCCTGGCGACTTTCCTGCTCGACCGGGGTTCGCCCCTGCAGATCGGGGGCTCGGATTACGTGGGCGGCCTGGGGCATCATGCTCTCTCGCGTGGCTGACCGTCATAAAAACGGTATGTTGCCAGCGGTGTAGCAATAGCCGTGCCGGAGATGGGGGTTTAAGGCATGGCTTGGGTTTTATGGCGGGGCGGGAATCGAGCGCCGCCCGCGCGGCGCTTCGCGGGTGTTTGCCGTTGCACTTTCTGCGCTTGTGAGATCGAGCGCCGCCCGCGCGGCGCTTCGCGGGACAAGCCCGCTCCCACATTTATTGCAACGTGGCCATACCTGTGGGAGAGGCGTTGCCCGCTTTGGTGGAGAGTTTGAGACTGGTGAGGCGGCGGTAGCGCCAGCCGGGAAATCGCGTCAAGGCAACAAGGCTGACAACCATGGCCTGACAGGTTCGGCACGTTGCAACAAATGTGGGAGCGGGCTTGTCCCGCGAAGCGCCGCGCGGGCGGCGCTGGGTCTCACAAGCGCAGAAAGTGCAACGGCAAACACCCGCGAAGCGCCGCGCGGGCGGCGCTCGATCTCACAGGCACCATCAAGACCAAGCCGAACAGCCCGGCCCGGCCGTCAATCCTCGGCCTGTTCCTCGCCGCCCTGGCGGCTCATGCCGTACTTGCGCATTTTCTCGACCAAGGTGGTACGGCGAATACGCAAACGTTCAGCCGCGCGTGCAACGATGCCGTTGGCATCATCCAGCGCCTGCTGGATCAGGCCCTGCTCCAGGCTACCCAGGTAGTCCTTCAGGTCCAGGCCTTCAGGCGGCAACATGGCGTGGCCGCTGAAGTTCGGCGTGTGGCCATTGATCGCCACGCGCTCTTCCAGGTCGCTGCGCAGGCTGTCGACCATCTGCTCGTCTTCGTCATCGACGTAACGGAATTTCTTCGGCAGCTCTGACACGCCAATCACCCCATACGGGTGCATGATCGCCATGCGCTCGACCAGGTTGGCCAACTCGCGCACGTTGCCCGGCCAGCCGTGGCGGCACAACGACATGATCGATGCCGAATTGAAGCGGATGGAGCCGCGCTTCTCGTGCTCCATGCGCGAGATCAGCTCGTTCATCAGCAATGGAATGTCTTCCACCCGCTCACGCAGCAGCGCCATTTCGATGGGGAACACGTTCAGGCGGTAATACAGGTCTTCGCGGAACGTACCCTCCTCGATCATGGTCTCGAGGTTCTTGTGGGTCGCGGCGATGATGCGCACATCGATGCTCTGGGTCTTGTTGCTACCCACGCGTTCGAAGGTACGCTCCTGCAGCACGCGCAGCAGCTTGACCTGCATCGGCAACGGCATGTCGCCGATTTCGTCGAGGAACAGGGTACCGCCGTTGGCCAACTCGAAACGCCCGGCACGGCTGGTGATCGCACCGGTGAAGGCGCCCTTCTCGTGGCCGAACAGTTCGCTTTCCAGCAGTTCGGCCGGGATCGCGCCGCAGTTGACCGGCACGAACGGCGCTTCGCGGCGCTTGGAATGGTAGTGCAGGTTGCGCGCGACCACTTCCTTGCCGGTGCCGGACTCACCCAGGATCAGCACGCTGGCATCGGTGTCGGCCACCTGCTGCATCATCTGCCGCACGTGCTGGATGGCTCGGCTGGTGCCGACCAGGCTGCGGAACAGGTTGGGCTCACGCTGGCGACCACGCTCGCGCGCCTGGTCGTACATCTCGCGATAGACCTGGGCACGGTGCAGCGAATCCAGCAACTGGCTGTAGCTTGGCGGCATTTCCAGATTGGAAAGCACCCGGCGGCGAAGGTCTTCCGGGAACTCCGCAGAAGAAATTTCACCTAAAAGCAGAACCGGAAGGAACTCATCCCACCCAGCCACTGTCTTAACGAGCCCAAGGAGATTGCCCGGAGCACTTACAGCACCGATGAGCACGCACAGCACTTCGCGACTCGAAGACAACGACTCGACCACTTGCTGCCAGTCCTGGCTGGAGCAAGCGAGGTTTTCTTCACCCAGGAAGTTAAGCACCACCGCGAGATCGCGGCGGCGGGCGCTGTCGTCATCGATCAGCAGAATCTTGGTTTCACGCCACATGCAATAGCAACTTCCCTAGTCATATCGGCGCCCAGCAGGGCGTGTTCGACATCATTCCGACTGAATGGTCAGTGTTCGGACGTCTGAAATTCGAAAACAGCCACTAGTAAAGTCAAAAAACACCAGCCAGTCAAATTAATGGCGCATGGCTTTTGGCAACATCTGTGGTCAAGAGAACAAATGGTAAACCTTCGCGGCGTTTTTCGCCTGACGGATTTTCGTCATTTCATCCACCAAGGATTGACGCTCGCCACTTGCAGCCTCGATTAGTTGACGGTATACGGCCAACAACTGCTCAAGGCTGGCACTGACATCGGCCTCGTTGCCTTTCGCATCGGTCACCATGTCACCGATGCGCAAACGGCATTCCAGATCCAACTCCCCCACCGCTTCCCAGTTACGGTCGGCCAGCGCCGCCAGCAGCATTTCCCGGGTCTGCTCGATTCGGGCGATTACTTCGCTCATGCCATCCTCCTTTATCAGGAAGCCGACGACTGATCGCCGATGGCGTCCCAACCTTCCTTCACGGTAATCAGCAGGCGTGCGACTTCATCGATGATGGCCGGGTCACCCTTGACGTTGGCCTCGATCAGGCGACGGCTCATGTAGGTGTACAGGCTGTCCAGGTCGGCCAGGCTATCGGCATGGTTTTCCAGGTCCAGACCTTCGCGAAGACCACCAATGATATCGATGGCCTTGCCGATGAGAATGCCCCGTTGCGCGATGTCATTGCGGGCAATGGCCCCCTTGGCCTGCGCCATTCGATCGAGGCCGCCCTGCATGAGCATCTGCACCAGACGGTGCGGGCTGGCTTCGGACGTTTGGGCTACACCATTGACTTTCTGGTACTGCCGAAGGGCCAACATCGGGTTCATGGATCTACCTCGTTGCAGCGGAAAAGGTTGCTTGTACCTGTGTATCGCCGAGCCGTCAAAAAACTTTAGGCGTGCAGCAGAAAAGCCCGACACGCCTGCTGACGCCGTCGGGCTTTATGCTTTATCGCTGCGCAGTACCGATCAGGAGTTCTTCGCCTGCGCGTTCAGGGCTTCGAACACGGCCTTGATCTGGTTAGCCTGGGCATTGAGCTTGGCCACCGCGGTATCCATCGCGACGAACTTCTTGGTCAGCGACTCGGTCAGCGACTCGGTGCGGCGCTCCAGGGCCAGCTGTTGATCGGCCAGGTTCTTGGCCACCTTGTCCAGGTTGGCCTTGCGCGTAGCCAGGCTGCCATCGGTGGAGTTGTAAGGATCAATGGCCTTGTTCATGCGCTCGAAGATGCCATTGGCACCGGTGAACAACTCCTGCACCTCCGCGCCCAGCTTTTTGTCGCTCATGGCCGTGTTGAACTTGGTGGAGTTGAACTCCAGGGTACCGTCCTTGGTGGTGTTGATACCAAGCTGGCTGAGCGTGGTCAGCTGGTCACCGGCCCCCACTTCAGAGAGCACCTTGCGGATATCGTTGACCAGCGAGCGCGTGGTCGGGTCGTTGGTCAGCGGCCCCAGCACCAGGTTGTCGTCATCATCTCGCGAAGTGGAGGTCAGCGAGGTGATTGCCTTTTGCAGGGTGTTGTAGGCGTCGACGAACGACTGGACGGACTTCTGCAGCCCCCCATTGTCTGCCGCGACCGTAATGCTGGTGGTAGTGCCGGCGGCGGAAACACCGGTCAACTCCAGCGTCATGCCACTGATGGCACTGTCGATGGTGTTCTTTGCACTAGTGACCTTCAGGCCATCAATGGTCAGCTCGGCATCATGAGCCAGTTCCGTGATGTAGCCGGCACCCGCGCCGGACATCTGGGTGGTGCCATCGATCTGCAGCTCGGGAATTCCGCTGAGCGAAATGTCAGAGCCAGCCCCCGTAGTCGTGGAGGAGAGCACCAACCGCGCCCCACCCTCGGCGTTGACGATGTTGGCCGAGACGCCCTGGGCACTGAGCTCCTTGTTGATCTGGTCGCGCACGCTTTCCAGGGTGGCGCCGCTGGCGATGTCGATGTTCCAGCTGTTGCCACCCTGGCTCACGGTCAGCTGGCCAGCACTGATGGCCGAGGTCGAACCGCCGGCGAATTGCTGACTGGCAACCTTGGAGCTGGTCGCCAGCTTATCGACCACAATGCTGTAGCTACCGGCTACAGCCTTGTTGCTGGAGGTCACCTTGACCACCGCCTCGTTGGCCGACTTCGCGGCGTAGGCGTTGAACGACGGAGCGTCCGGATCGTTGAGCTTCTTCATGGCGTCCTGGAACGCCGTCAGGGCACTGCGCAGCGAGCCCACACCGGAAATCATCGCAGCGTTGTTGCTGGTTTGCCGGGTGATCTGCGCCTTTTTCGCCGCAGTGTCAGCACTCACCAGCGCCTGGACCATTTCGGTGATGTTCAGCCCGGTACCCAGGCCGATACTGGAGACAATGCTACTCGCCATGACCGTTATCCCTCTCTTGAAACGTCAGCCCCGCTCCTGCGAGGACCGACATGGAACGCCCTGAAGCATTCGCCGCCAATCAGGCCTTGGCGTCGAACAAAAGACTGTTTACATCGCTCAGGCTGTGAGCAATCCGCAACGCCTCTTCCGAGGGCAGCTGGCGAATCAGCTCTCCAGTCTCGCTGGCGATGACCTTGACCACGATCTTGCCGGATTCTTCGTCCGTGGAGAACTCCAGGTTGCGACGGGTCGAACTGAGAAACTTCTCGATTTCCGAAACGGCCTTTTTCACCTTTTCGGCATCATGTGTACCTTCCGCAGCGGTAACTGCCTTGGGTTCCAGCGTATCGCTGCCACGCGGCGCCTCGGCCGAGCGGGCGACCGGCTTGTCGACGACCGGGTCGGCCAGACGAGAAGTCGGGTAGGACAAGTTAAGCTTGACGCTCATGTCCATGATTTGCCACCTCGCAATGAAAAAGCGGGGGAAGCGCCTGAATGCGCACTCCCCCGCTGGTCACCATCAGCGATTACTGAAGCAGCTTCAGTACGGCGGATGGCAGCTGGTTGGCCTGGGCCAGAACCGAAGTCGAAGCTTGCTGCAGGGTCTGCTGCTTGGTCAGCTGGGCAGTTTCAGCAGCGAAGTCGGTGTCCTGTACACGGCCACGAGCGGCTTCGGCGTTTTCGTTGATGTTCTGCAGGTTGTTGACGGTGCTGGTCAGACGGTTCTGCGAAGCACCCAGGTCAGCACGGGTGGTGTTGATGGTTTGCAGAGCGGCGTCGATGGCGTCCAGAGCAGCGTTCATGCTGGCTTCGGCTTCGGCGCTGGTCGAACCGGTGATCGCGATGGAAGCCGAGTCAACGCTCAGGGTCTGGGCATCGAAACCGCTGTCCAGGCTGATGCTGATCTGGTTGTTGGCACCGGAGTTGGAGCCGACCTGGAAGGTCAGGACGCCAGCGGTACCGTCCAGCAGGTTCTTGCCGTTCAGCTGGGTCGACTTGGCGATACGGCTCAGCTCGTCGGACATTTGTGCGAACTCTTTGTTCAGAGCTGCACGGTCTTGGGTGCTGTTGGTGTCGTTTCGCGACTGGACTGCCAGTTCACGCATACGCTGCAGGATGTTGGTTTGTTCCTGCATCGCGCCTTCAGCGGTCTGGGCGATGGAGATACCGTCGTTGGCGTTCTTGATAGCCATGGTCTGACCACGAATCTGCGAGGTCATGCGGGTAGCGATCTGCAGGCCGGCGGCGTCGTCTTTGGCGCTGTTGATTTTCAGGCCAGAGGACAGACGGGTCATCGAGGTGCTCAGCGCATCGGAAGCACGGTTCAGGTTTTTCTGAACGCCCAGAGAGGTGGTGTTGGTGTTAACGGTCAAAGCCATGACGAATTCCTCGTTGGATTGGGTACTACGGCTTCCGGCCTTGGCAATTCGCCGGGTGTGGCACAGAGAACCTTCGTAATAGTTATCTTCGTCAGGGCGGCTTTCTTTAGCGATTTTTCGAAAAAATTTGCTGGCATCCTGCCAGCTCAATGAAATCAAGGAATTGACGCCAGATTACAGGCACCAAGTGTGCGACCCGGATGAAAAAAAACGCCGCCTGAAAGCGGCGGCGTCTGGATCAGCGACAAGCAGTCAATCACGCCGCTCGATGATCGCCGAGCCCCAGGACAGGCCCACACCGAAGCCACTCAAGGCCACCCGTTTGTGCTGAGAGCCGATCACGTGCTTTTCAAGCAGCAGCGGAATACTCGACGAAACGGTATTGCCAGTCTCGACCATATCCTTGATGAACTTCTGCTTATGCTCGCCTTCGACAAAGCGCGCCGAGACGGCATCGACGATCGCCGCGCTGCCCTGGTGCAGGCAGTACAGATCGATGTCGCCAGCCTCCAGAGCGCTGGATTCCAGCAGCTGCTGCAAATGCGCCGGCACTTTCACCAGCGCGAAATTGTAGACCTGGCGGCCGTTCATGAAGAACTTGCCATCGGTGGTCCGCAGGTGCTCGGCACCGCCACCATCACTGCCGAAGAGCGACTTGCCCAGCTGCCAGGCAGCGCCTTCGCCCATCCAGGTGGCCGTGGCGGCATCGCCGAACAGCATGGTGGTATTGCGGTCTTCGGGATCGACGATCTTCGAATAGGGATCGGCGGTAATCAGCAGGCCATTTTTCAGCCCGGCGGCTTCCATGAAGCCTTTCATCGCGTACAGGCCGTAGACGTAGCCGGAGCAGCCCAGCGAGATGTCGAAGGCAGCCACGGCGGTCGACAGGCCAAGCTTGTGCTGGACGATCGCTGCGGTGTGCGGCAGGCCTTCGGCATCACCGTTCTGGGTGACCACGATCACCGCATCGATGGCTGCCGGGTCGAGCGACGGATTGGCAGCGAACAGGTTCTTCGCGGCCTCTACGCAGAGGTCGGAGGTTTCCTGGGCGGTTTCCTTGCGCGGCAAGAAGGTCGAGCCGATCTTGCCGAAGATGAAATCCTGGTCCTTGCCGAATTTCGCGCCCTGCGCGTAGTTGTCCACGCCTTCAGTGGGCACGTAACTGGCGATGCTTTTAATGCCAATCATATGGCTTCCCAATTCAGTAACAGCGAAATACCCGCCAAGGCCAAACGGCAAAACGCCAGGCGATACGGGTGGCTCCCGATCCCTGACGGCTTGCCCGGGGCAACACGGCGGTTCCCGGTTTCGACAATATACAGTGAAGATGCGCGTTCTGACTCTTAAGTCACGCTCTTTTTGTCGAATCGACAAACTGGGTAAGCTGGGGCCGCTTTGCAGCCCTAAGCGGGCGAGCCCGCTCCCACAGATTGGACTGCCCCCGAAAAGTTGGACAGTTTTAGCCAGTAGCCTGAGTCCTGTAGCTGACAGGGCTCAGGCCATTGAGTTTCAGCCTGATGCGGTCATGGTTGTAGTAATGGATGTACTCCTCCA